>ENA-UPXC01000062-UPXC01000062.1-human-gut-metagenome-genome-assembly--contig:-NODE-62-length-148930-cov-82.346839_pt1 | contig 148930 bp, 124 predicted proteins | sample MGYA00250047_ERZ773371 | MGnify/ENA primary metagenome ERZ773371 (study PRJEB29103, sample SAMN06111975) | human gut metagenome | biome: human gut; feature: ankylosing spondylitis patient; material... | reverse complement strand
AGCTTACTGGTCTACAAATGCAATAAGAAGAACTACTGACAGATATTTGTGATTCAGTAGAAATAGCAATGGAGAGGTGAGGTTATGGAGTGAAAATTTTAGGTCAGCCAAATCAAAAAATGTCTGACCTTTTTTATAGAGTATCAAAAGTAGAATCAGCTATATGCGAAGGGACAGAATTTAAATGTTTAAGATTTATTTGAGTCGTACAGTAGGCCTTGGTGTAGGTATATACCTGCCGGCTACAATCGAAGAAATTAGAGAAGCTTATTCTCTTCTGAATGGAATGGATACAGTTCCATTGGAATCAGCTACCGCTTATGTGGAATCGTCCATTCCAAATCTACACCAGTATCTGTATGAGGTGCCGGTGTCAGAAAAAAGATTGGAGGAACTGAACTACCTGGCCTATCGTGTGAAGTGGATGGACAGTCTAGACGAGGCAGTATTCGGAACAGTGATTGCGATGATGAAACCAGAGACACTCCAAGATATCATAAATCTTTCCTGTAACATGGCTAAATTCAGATATCTGCCGGGGGTAACAACAGTAACAAAACTAGGAGAATATCTGCTGAATCGAACATCTGATATAGTTATGGAGGAACAGGCAGCTGGCTCTAATTATGAATGGGTTGGAAAAGATTATATAAAAAAATACGGTGGTATGTTTCATACATTTGGCTATACCAGCAGAATTCAAGAAGATCTGGATCCAATCTATGTAGGGAAGGAGTTACCAGATCTGGATTATAAACAGACTTGTAGTTTTAAGGTGTGGCTCTGTAAAGGAAATCCTTATGATTACTATACATTGACTCTTCCGGCAATGGAAGGCAAAATGGATGTGCTTAAGAGTGTCATGGGAATTTCAAACTGGAGTGAATGCGAACAGTTATCCATCCAGTGCAGAGAACCAGCACGGTGGGAATGGTTGTCGGTGTATGGTTCCATTGAGGAGCTGAATGATTTGGTGACTGAGCATTGTCAGAGCATGGAGAACCGGCAGGCGTCAGTATTGGAGATGTAAAAGAGGGGGTAGCCACAAAGAAAGGCTATCTGATTAAGTTCCGAATCAATAGGGAGGTTTTTTGGATGAAACGCTTGCACAAAAGACAGTTGGAAGTAGAGAGCTACCATGCACAGGAATCGGATATGAGCTGGCTCGATGAAATGGAACAGCAGATTTTTGGATAGGATTAAGGCTTAAAAACTTTGGAGGATTATTTATGTATGGATCAGACGGAATAACCGTACTGCGGGTATTTAACCTGTTGACGGGAGATATCTATAAAAAGGATTAGGTTGGGAAGCTACAATTTAAGTATGAACGAATGTCCATGGAAGAGCTCTGTGATCACCTGTAGGATATACAGCAGGCAATACAGTGTGAGTATCTGGAAAACGAGGGAGCAAATGGAATGACTGTTTACTTAGAACAGAAAAATCTAAAAAGAAAGGTTTTGAACATGCTTCCCTCTGCCGGGCTATGGGAGCATCAATTATGGAGTGTCCTAGAAATTAGAGCCACCGAAACAATCACGAAGGAGGAAGAGGCGGCACTCATTCATATGTGGGAGAAACAATTGACCGGTGATTTTGGAGATAGAATGTTACTTACACCGATTAGCGGACTGTGTAATTCGCCAGTTTCTAAAAGAGCCAACCAAGAAACCAGAATCAGATAGGAAGGGAAACTAAAGCAAAGGCAAGGCCTGTAGATGGTTTTTGATTTTTGTTACTTATGAATGCAAATGTACAGGCTATAGATGATCAAGAACAGAAAAGAAAGAGGGAGGATAAGCATGATGGCAAAGTTTATGAAGGGAACATCCATGGAGGTCATGGAGGCCGAAATGCAGCGGATACCGGGCTTTAGGCCAAGAAAAAGCGGAGTCATCCGAAGCCGGTATTCCCTGCGGGATTTAAAAGATATCAACTGTCCGCGGGAGAAAAAGAAGACAAGAATGACAAGAACGCAATCAACACAAAGGTTGCAGCTCTTAAAGAGGCTATCTCAAAGGACGATGCCGCACTCATCGGCACAGCTAAGGAAGACCTCCAGAAGACTCTTAACGATGCTGCCGCTAAGCTTTATCAGCAGGCTGCTCCGCAGGGCGGTGCTCCCGATATGAACGGTGCTCAGCCAAACGGCGGTAATCCTACAGGCAACAACGGCGGAGATCCTAATGTATATGACGCTGATTTCACCGATGTTGACGATAACAAGTAATTTATGTTAGAATAACATATAGTCAAAGGAGCTGTTATATGGCGGCTCCTTTTGGCTGTATAAGACGATAACCGGCTTGCAATATTGCGTGATTTCGGTATTTTGACAAAGGTGAGAGTAATATGGCAGACAAAAGAGACTACTACGAGGTGCTTGGCGTTCAAAAGGGCGCAAGCGACGATGAAATAAAAAAGGCATACAGAGCCTGTGCCAAAAAATATCACCCGGATTTGCATCCCGGCGATAAAGAATGCGAGGAAAAATTCAAGGAAGTAAACGAGGCTTATGAGGTTCTTTCCGACTCCGATAAAAAGGCTCGTTACGACCAGTTCGGTCACGCAGGCGTTGATTCCAACTACGGTGCAGGTGCAGGCGGAGCAGGAAGTCCGTTCGGTCAGGGTATTGATATTGACGATATCTTCTCCAGCTTTTTCGGCGGATTCGGTGGCAGACGCTCCAACAATGCAAACGCTCCTATGCGTGGCAGTGATATTGAAACTACGGTTTACATTTCATTTGAAGAGGCGGCAAAGGGCTGCAAGCAGACAATCAACTATTCATGCGTAACAACCTGTGACGACTGTCACGGAACAGGCGCTCAGCCCGGCACAAGCCCCAAGACCTGTTCGTCATGCGGCGGTTCGGGCAGGGTAACAATCAACCAGAGAACACCTTTCGGTGTTGTCCAGACTCAGCGTACCTGTGATGCCTGTCACGGCAGAGGTAAGATTGTTGACAATCCGTGCAAAAAGTGCGGCGGTTCGGGCAAACAGCGCAAGAGCAAGACTGTTGATGTGACAATTCCGGCAGGTATCAAGGATCAGCAGATTCTTAATGTAAGCGGCAGAGGTAACTCAGGTACAAACGGCGGTCCTGCAGGCGACCTTCATGTTTATGTAAATGTTCGTCCGCACCCTGTTTTTGAACGCAGAGGTGACGATGTGTGGTGCGAAGTTCCGATAACCTTTACACAGGCGGCTCTCGGAGCAGATGTTGTTGTTCCTACTCTTGACGGCAAGGTTTCCTACACGGTTCGTGAGGGTACACAGCCGGGTGATGTTTTCAGACTCAAGGGCAAGGGTATTCAGCGACTCGGCGGCAGAGGCAGAGGCGACCAGTATGTAAGAGTTACCGTTGAAGTTCCGAAGAATCTTAACGGCAAGCAGAAAGAGCTTATCAAACAGCTTGACGGCGCAACAGGCGACAAGAACTACGCAAAACGCAGAAACTTCTTTGATAAAATCAAGAAGATGTTCAACGAGTAACACAGAATAAATAAGATTTGTGGGGCATTTGTCCCCACAAATTTTTTATACGGCGTGTCGCCGTTCCCAATTCGAGCAGATAATTTGTTGTGCAAAAAACATATTATGTCCGAGTGTACAATTGTGATTGTCTGAACAATTTATCCGCCCCTACATTACAAACAAAAATATCGGCATAAAATGCCCGTGAATCAGAGGTTAAAATGGAATCCTGGACAGAAATAAAAATATCCGTTGACGCAAAGGATATTGACAGAGCAAGTGATATTGCAAATGTCGTAGTTCCCTACGGCATCTATATTGAAGATTACACAAACCTTGAGCAAGAGGTTGAGGACATTGCCCATATTGACCTTATTGACGAGGATTTGCTTGCAAAGGACAGAAACAAGGCTTTTGTTCACATTTATCTTGAACCCGATGTTTCGCCGTCAGAGGCGGTTGCATTCCTTTCGGAACGCTACAATGCGGAGGGTATAAAGCATTCAATTGAACTTCTTGACTGTCTTGAAGAGGATTGGAGAAACAACTGGAAGAAATATTTCAACCCGATTGAAGTCGGCGAAAAACTTCTTATCCGTCCGAGCTGGCGAGATGATTACGATGCAGGCAACCGCAAAGTTCTCAACATTGATCCGGGTCTTGCGTTCGGCACGGGCGGTCACGAAACCACAAGGCTTTGCCTTGAAATGTGCGAAAAGTACCTTAAAGAGGGTGATTCTGTTCTTGATGTGGGTTGCGGCAGCGGTATTCTCGGTATTGCAACATTGCTTTTGGGTGCAGACCGTGCCGTCGGTGTTGATATTGACGAAACTGCTGTGAGAACTGCGGCTGAAAACGCAGAAATCAACGGCGTTGCAGACCGCTTTACAGCTATCTGCGGCAGCTTTACCGACAAGGTTGAGGGCAAGTATGACATTGTTCTTGCCAATATTGTTGCCGATGCGATTATGTTTCTCTCAAAGGGCATTAAGGACTTTATGAAGGACGATGCCGTTTACATTATGAGCGGTATCATCGACACTCGTGCCGAAGAAGTCAAGGCATCCGTAAGTCAGTATTTTGACATCATCGAAGAACATCTTGACAACGGATGGGCTTGTTTTGCCGCACGGCGAGCCGCCGTTCCCCGTTCGTGAAGATAGTATGATATAGAAAAAATTATTATGCCCGAGCGTTACTTTTAAATTGAAAATGAAAATTGTGGTCGGGGAGACAGTTTGCAAAATGCAAATCATTGTTTCCCGACCGTTTTCTTTATATGGCAGTTATTGTTTATTTGTAGTGGCGTGCCGCCGTTCCCCGTTCGTGAAGATAGTATGATACAGAGAAAATTATTATGCCCGAGCGTAGCATAGTGATTGTTTGTACAAATATTTACAAAAACAAAACAGCTTTCCGATTTTGAGTTCGGAAAGCTGTTTTTAATTTACATTAACTTTTTACTTGATTATCTCATATGACAAATTGTTTTCTTTTGCATATGCTTCGGCGGCTGAACCTTTTTTGCAATACATTTTAAAGCCCTTGAGCGGGACACTGTCATAATTGTCATCAACATCCATACCAAGACCGCAATTATCCATTTTCTTTACGGAATCGGGAACTGTAACACTTTTAAGGTTCGGCATAGATGTGAACGCATCACTTTCAAGAACCTTTACACCGTCGGCAATTTCAAGCTCGTATATATTGTCATTAAAACTGAATGCAAACGAATCCACAACCTTAACGGTTTTCGGAATAACCACTTTAACCTTTACATCGGAAAGATAGACCCCGAAGCTTGAAATTTCAACAACATCCACACCGTCAATCTGTTCGGGGATATTGATTGTAATTTCTGTGACTTCCTTATCGGAGTGGGACAGATTATTGTAGAAGTAATCATCGTCCACGCCCATGATTTTCCATCCCTCATAATCATAACTTTCACAATATGTAACATGAGATTTGGTATCCGTAAGGTAATCGTCCTCGTCAATGTCGGAGGTTGCACTGTCCGAATCAAATGTCGGAGCAGTTGATTCTTTGTCAAAGTCCTTTGAAATATAGCTTGAAGCATCGTCAATTGCTTTGTCAATGTGTTTGTCTGTATAATCAATCACCTTTGGCAGTACATTGCACACAACAACGGCGAAAATAACAATCAAAAGAACGATTATTCCGCCGACAATGCTCGTAATGATTATGGCTGTTTTACTGCTGTTATTCTTCTGACCGTTCGGTGCATTTGTAAACTGCTGTCCGCCGTAGCTGTTTTGTGTATTTGTAAACTGCTGACCGTAGCTTGTGCCGTTTTGATTCGGATTACCGTATCCGCTGTTTGTTGCATTTTCCTGTGTGTTGTTCTGAGCGAGAGGTGATCCGCAGTTTTCGCAGAACTTACCGTCAGACTCATGACCGCATACGGGACATTTCATATTGTTTACTCCTCCTGTTTGTAATTGTGAAATAATGTCTGTTAATTATAGCCAAAAAAGCAAAATGTTGCAAATGCTTATTTGCTAAGTTCTTTTTCAATTATTTCTGCCGCTTCATCAAGATAGTTTCCTTCAAAAAATTCAATCTTTCCCTCGTCAACACATTTTGCAAGCTCGGGGTCAATCGGAAGCTTTGCAAGCACCTGTGTGTCATATTCCTTTGCAACTTCTTCAATGTGACTGTCGCCAAAGATGCTGTGCTTCTTTCCGCAATCGGGACACATGAACCAACTCATATTTTCAACAAGACCTAAAATCGGCACATTCATCATCTTTGCCATTTTAACGGCCTTTTGAACTATCATTGAAACCAGCTCCTGCGGTGACGCAACAATAACAATGCCGTCAATCGGCAGGCTCTGAAATACCGTAAGCGGAACATCGCCTGTTCCGGGAGGCATATCAACAAACATATAGTCAACATTTTCCCAGATTACATCTTTCCAAAACTGCTTTACCGTGCCTGTGATAACCGGCGAACGCCACACCACGGGATCGGTTTCATGTTCAAGCAGAAGGTTGACGGAAATCATCTTGATTCCCGTTTCGGTAACAACGGGGAAAATTCCCTCATCGTTGCCTCTGCATCTCTCATGTACTCCGAATGCCTTTGGAATTGACGGACCTGTGATATCTGCATCAAGAATAGCCGTGCTTTTACCGAGGCGGTTAAATGTTACTGCGAGCATTGAGGTTACAAGGCTCTTGCCTACTCCGCCCTTGCCCGACACAACGCCGATTACCTTTTTTACACTGCTGTATTTATTGAGTTCTTCGTGCAAATTCTGCTCTTTGCTTTTGCAATCCGAAGAACAGCTTGAACAATCGTGGGTGCAACCCATTTAAAACATCTCCAATTTCATAAATTCATTTTATCAAAAGAAAACAATCAGTTTTCTTCAACATACGGTTCATCGCCGCCGCTCTCGTATGACTGTGTCGGCTGAGTGTCAACCGAAGTCTGTGACGATTCGGTAACACTGATATCACTGCTCTGCTGCGGCTCTGTTTTAGGTTGATACTCTGTCTGCGGTTCAGTTTGAACAGGCGCTTCTGTTTCAGGCTGATATTCAGTCTGCGGTTCATATGTCGGTTCTTCCGTGTAAACGGGAACATAGTTGTCATCGCCGTATTCCGTTGTAGGCTGTACCGTTGTCACCTGTTCCGTTGACGGTGCCGTGGAAGTGGAAGCCTTGTTATTATTTTTCTGTGAACTGCATTGTGTAAATGCAAAAACAATGGCAACAATAAGGCAGATTACCGCCGCAATTGTTAAGATAACCGCCACATTACGGCTTGTTCTCTTTTTCTTTTTAACAACCTTTTTACGCTTTGGGTTTATTGTTGATTTTGTGTAGTAGTTACCGATGTCGTCAGAAGAAAGGTCATACTGAAAATCCTTTGTAGCCTTTGACACCTGCTCTCCTGTCTGAGAATCAAAATTGTCGCCATAGTCGGGAGTCTGTGTGCGGTCATCTCTTTCCGACGGCATTTTTACGGGAGTTTCCATATCGTCCTCAAAGTCGATTTCCGGCATCTGAACGGCGTCTTCGTCATAATCTCCGACAAATTTTACATCATTGTCAAAGTTATCGCCGTAATCCTCCTGAATATCGGAAGATCTTTCGGGGGCGTTGTTTCTCCTTGCAGGAAACGCAACCTCGTCATCAAAGTTGTCCGGCTCATAATCCTTGTTTCTATTATATTTATTGTTATCGTCCATTATGTAATTCTCCTTTGAAAGAAAAATTTTGAAACAGAAAAATACGGTGCATTTATTCTGCACACCCCGTACCAAAATAATAAATCAGCCGTGACAATTTGTCAACTGAATATTAGCACTGTTAAGTTTAAAAGCATAATTTTTTGCCATATACAAAAAGTACCCGCACAAGCCGTGCAGGTACTCGTCGATTTAAGGAAAATCAGCAGTGAATCAAGCGTCTTCACCGTTATCGGTTTCGTTTGTTGATTCGCCTTCATCCTCTGTTTCAACCTCTTCGGATTCTTCAAATGCAGTATCTTCTGCGTTTTCGTCATCTGCAAGATCAGCCTCAATGCCTCCCTGAACAGGGTTGCCTGTTTCTTCTTCAACAGCCTCATCATCGGCAACTTCAAAACCGCTGAGGAATGAGTAAGGAATTCCGTAACCGAGTGCGATACTTGCAAGCGTTACGATAACGCTCAATCCCGAGCCGTTTGCATTTGAAAATACATCATAAAGCGGAAGTCCCGGAGCAAGGGAAGCAACGATTATGTAGAGTGACGGGAGTACCATTACAATAAGTGTAACGAGTGAAAAACGCTTTACCGCCTTGCCGTCACCGACACGGGTTGCATAGAACACCAAAAGACCGAACACAGCATACACAAGAATCGGAATGATTGAACCGAGCGGCTGTGAAAGGGCTGATGCGTACTGTGAGAAGAAGTGTGCGCAAACGATAAATGCGATGATCAGAAATGCAGAGAAAAACAGATTGATTGTATCTCTTTTAGTAGGTTTTTTCATAATATGTCCTCCGTACATACGATATTGGTTTAAGTTTAACATTTAAATGTGACAGTTTTGTGAACAAACAATGATATGTACATTACAATAAGGTAAACAAAGCGTAAAAAATGCAATCGCCTTTTGTTTGACAAAATTTGCAAGGGAGTTTATCATAAATCATAAAGGGATTATGCAACTGATTTTTACATAAAGTGTAAAATCAGGTTGGTAGAAATTGCGTTACATATGAAATATACTTAACTCAGGAGGTATGAAAAGTATGATTGGTATGAATTTGAAGTATCTTCGGAAAAAGTACGGATATTCACAGGAGGACCTTGCGGAGAAGCTTGAGGTGTCAAGACAGTCTGTTGCAAAGTGGGAAAATGAGGAATCTCTTCCCGATGTCGAAAAATGCGTGACGATGGCGCAGATTTTTGAAACTACGGTAGAAATGCTTCTTGTGTGTCCTTTTTACGAGGAAGAATCTGACGCACTCACTCCCGACGGTGACGGAAAGTACATTTTCGGCATTGTTAAGGTCAGCGAAAGAGGACAGATTACACTCCCTAAACACGCCAGAAAGGTGTTCGGAATTGAGGCAGGCGACAGACTTCTGGTTCTCGGTGACGAGAAAAAAGGTATGGCACTTGCAAAAATAAAAAATCCCTTTGATAAGTTAATGAAGTAAAATTTGACTTGAATCCCTTTTATCCTGAATTGAGGAGAAAATATGTACGCAATAAAAACAGAAAAACTTACAAAAAAATATAAGGAAAAAACGACTGTATCAAACCTTGACCTTAAAATCAACGATGGCGAAATGTACGGCTTGCTCGGAGTCAACGGTGCAGGAAAAACAACAACAATGAAAATGCTCACAACGCTTATTATGCCGACATCGGGTGAGGCAGAGCTTCTCGGTCACAGCATCAAAACCGACAGAGCAGCGGTAAAACAGATTATCGGAATTTCACCGCAGGAAAGTGCGGCGGCAATGAACCTTACCGCAAGAGAAAATCTTGAACTCATGGCAGAGGTTTACGGCTTTTCAAAGAAAGTTGCAAAAGCCAAAGCAAGCGAACTTATCGAACGTTTTTCCATGCGGGAATTTGAAAATCGCAAGGCTAAAAAGCTGTCGGGCGGTGAGGTCAGAAGACTGAGCATTGCAATGGCACTTATCTCAGAGCCGAAAATACTCTTTCTTGACGAACCCACGCTCGGACTTGATGTGATTGCAAGACACAGCCTTTGGGTTGAGATTGAAAAGCTCAAGGGTAAAATCACCGTTATTCTCACAACGCACTATCTTGAAGAGGCTGTTGCACTCTGCGACAAAATCGGTATTATGGCTCACGGTAAATTTGTGGCTGAGGGTACTTCCGATGAGCTTGTTGCCCTTTCGTGCGAAAAAGATTTTGAGTCGGCTTTTGTAAAGCTGACAAGCGGAGGTGCGTTGTAATGAGATTGACTGCGTTTGCTTCACGAAACACAAAGGAAATTCTCCGTGATCCGCTGACATTCTGTTTCGGACTCGGATTTCCTGTTGTACTTCTTCTTTTGTTGTCGGCAATAAATTCGGCAATCCCAGAACAGGCTCAGATGACAATGTTCAACATCGACAAGCTGACGCCCGGTATTACGGTTTTCGGAATGAGTTTTATCTCGCTGTTCTCGTCAATGCTCATTGCAAAGGACAGAACTACAAGCTTTATGATGAGATTATTCACATCTCCGCTCAAAGCACACGAGTTTATTATCGGCTACACACTTCCGCTTTTGCCAATGGCAATTTTGCAGAGTGCCGTATGTGTTGTTGTTGCGTTCTTCCTCGGACTTGAGGTCAGCGTGATCATTTTGCTTATGCTTGCGGTAAACATTCCGATTGCAATTGTGTTTATCTCGCTCGGACTTCTGCTCGGCACACTTCTGAATGAAAAGGCTGTCGGCGGAATCTGCGGTGCATTGCTCACAAACCTTTCGGCATGGTTTTCAAACATTTGGTTCGATACCGCAATGGTTGGCGGTTGGTTCAAAAACCTTGCAAACGCACTTCCGTTTGTCCATGCCGTAAACGCCGCAAGAGATGCAATTTCGGGCAACTATTCGGACATTATGCCCGAACTTATCCCCGTCTGCGGATATGCGGTTGTGTTGCTTGTTCTGGTTGTGGTCGTCTTTTCCGTTATGATGAAAAGGAATAAATAATTGATGAATCCAAACGGTAAAGCCTTGTTAAAAGAAAACAAAAGATATTATCTTCTCGACTCTCTGCGTGGAATTTCAACCGTCAGTATGGTTGCGTTTCACTTATGCTACGATATTTTTATGATGTACGGACTTAACACAAGCTGGTACTTTTATCCCATGACTGCGGTCTGGGAACGCAGTATCTGCGTAATGTTCATACTGCTTTCGGGAATGTGCCTTAACTTTTCGGGAAACGGCATAAAAAGAGGTGTTTTTTTAAATCTTGCGGGCTTTGCCGTTACCTGCGTTACCGTGATAGCCGAACCGAATCAGGCGGTATGGTTCGGTGTACTGAATCTGATAGGCTGTTCAATGATGATTGTTTCCGTTCTGTCGGATAACCTCAAAAAAATAAGCCCCCTGTCGGGAGCGTTGATTTCACTTTTGTTGTATGCGGTTTCGTATGATTTGCAAAAAGGCTGTGTCGGATTTTTCGGGCTGGATATCGTAAAATTGCCCGACTTTCTCTATTCGTGCAAGTACCTTGCATTTCTGGGATTTCCCTCGTCCGACTTCGTGTCGGCAGACTATTTCCCGATTATTCCGTGGATTTTCCTCTTTACGGCAGGCTTTTATCTTTGGAATTTTATCGCACAAAAAAATCTTGCAAAATATTTTGAATTCAAAATTCCGCTGTTTGACAAAATCGGCAAATACAGCCTGTGGATTTATCTTGCCCACCAGCCTGTTATTATGGGTGTTTTGATGTTGATAATGTGACTTTGCCGATTGAAAGTTATAAACAAAAAAATAATGTCGGAGGTGTACCGCCGACATTATTTTTTATTTTAAATTATTTCCGATTGTGCTGCTAAGCCTTCGGATGCTGCAAAGGCTTCTTCTCTGTCAAACACACCGCAGAGCCACATATATGAAGCTGTTGAAAGGGCAATGCTTACAAAGCCGAACCAGATGCTGTTCACACCGATAAAAACGCTCGGAACGCAGGCAAGGACAACACCTATATGATAGCTTGCAAGCGTAAGCCAATAGAATTTAGCCTTTTTCTTCATATCCTTGTCCTTGTCAATAATACCCGTGAATGTTGAAACCGTTGCAACACGAAGGTTGTTTGTCGAGAAAATCGGAGATGTAACATAACTTCCGGCTGTTCTGAATGAATTCCACAAAACAGGAGTCACGAACAGAATCGGCAGAATTGCAAGGTAGTTGTTTGAAATATTCGGAAAAATTCCGATAATCAAAAGTGCAACTGCACTTGCAATAAGGCTGACGGTTTTGGTTTCAAGCTTAATAAAACGGTCGGAAATTACAAAGAAAACATTGCCGAGAATATATGTAAGGAGAGCGATGACGATAAACACAACACCCTCAAAATCACCAGTAAAAATTTTGCTGACAAGGTGAATCATATTTGCTGTCTGTGCGTTACCGAACACATCACAGTGATTGTAAATTGCATATCCGCCCATAAATCCGCCCAAAGAGCTGACTGCAAAATGCAGAATATGCTGTTTTTGTTCTCTTGTCATTTTAAAGACTTCCTTTTTCGCCATAAAACGTGTAATTGTTTAACATAATTATACACCTGCAATTCTGATTTTGCTATTATCCCCCAATGGAATTATACTCCGTTTTGCAATAAAAATTAAGTCACATTGCACAAAACAGCTATCTTACTGTTGTGCAATGTGACTTTTTTGCTTTTTATGAAGTTTTAGAGAATCAAACTGTCATCAAACTTTTTCAGGCATTTCATCTGCCATACATTCAACAAGAACAGCCTTCTGAGCGTGAAGACGGTTTTCTGCCTCCTCAAAGATTTCATTTGCGTGTTCTTCAAATACATCTGCAGTAATCTCTTCACCACGGTGTGCAGGGAGACAATGGAGAACCATACAATCCTTGTTTGTAACAGCCATAAGCTCCTTGTTAACCTGATAGCCTGCGAATGCTGCCTCACGGATTTTCTTTTCTTCTTCCTGTCCCATTGATGCCCATACATCTGTATAAACAATATCGGCATTCTTAGCGGCCTCAAGCGGATCTGTTACGATTTCAAACTTGCCGTTACCGTACTTTTCACCGAACTCAATAATGTGCTTAGGCGGCATATAATCCTTTGGACAGGCGGCAGAGAAGCTCATGCCTGTGCTGAGTGCGCCGACGATGAGAGAGTTCATCATATTGTTGCCGTCACCGATAAAGCACATCTTGAGTCCTTCAAGCTTGCCTTTGAGTTCACGAATTGTCATAAGGTCTGCGAGAACCTGACATGGATGACAATAGTCTGTAAGACCGTTGATAATCGGGATTGAACCGTACTCTGCAAGAGCCTCAACTTCTTTCTGCTCAAAGGTACGAATCATGATACCGTCAAGAAAACGGGAAAGAACACGTGCTGTGTCCTCAACAGGCTCGCCTCTGCCAATCTGAAGGTCATTTGATGAGAGGAAAAGCGGATAACCGCCGAGCTGTGTCATACCAACCTCAAATGAAACACGGGTACGGGTGCTTGACTTTTCAAAAATCATACCAAGAGACTTGCCCTTGAGAATTTTATGCTCAATGCCGTGTTTCTGCTCATATTTAAGCTGATCGGCAAGGTTAAGTGTGTTGATAATTTCTTCTGTTGACCAATCCTCAAGTTTAAGTAAGTGTTTCATTAGTTGTTCTCCTTTATTGTTTTTTCGAGTATATTAATCGCCTCGTCAATTTCATTGTAATCAATAACAAGCGGTGGGAGCATACGGAGCAAATCTTTTGCCGTGATAATAAGCAAGCCGTTTTCAACGCATTTGATTGCAATGTCGTGTGCATCGCCCTTTTCAAGCTCAATACCAATCATAAGTCCCATTCTGCGAACGCTCTTTACGCCGTCAATTTTTGTGAGCCTGTCCTCAAAATACTGACCTTTTTTCTCAACCTCTGCAAGAAATTCGTCATTTGCAACTGTGTCAAGAACATAGTTTGCACCTGCACAAACAACAGGGTTTGCGCCGAATGTTGTGCCGTGAGTTGACGGTGACATAACATCCTTGAGCTTTTCACCGCACATACAAACACCGATAGGAAGTCCGCCGCCGAGCCCCTTTGCAACCGTCATAAGGTCGGGGAGGATACCGTAATTCTGATGAGCAAACAGCTTGCCTGTTCTGCCGACACCTGTCTGAACCTCATCGACAATAACGAGAATATCGTTGTCGTTGCAATACTTAACAAGCTCTTTTACATATTCGGGATCGAGGATATTTACACCGCCCTCGCCCTGAATGAGTTCAAGCATTACTGCACAGGTTTTGTCCGAAACAACTGCTTTCAGAGCGTCCATATCGTCTGCGTCTGCATACTTAAAGCCCTCTGTAAACGGGAAGAAATAGTTATGAAAAATATCCTGACCTGTTGCGGCAAGGGTTGTAACAGTTCTGCCGTGAAAGGAATTGTTAAGCGTTACAATTTCATTTCTGCCCTCTCCGTACTTGTCAAAGCTGTACTTACGGGCAATTTTGATTGCACATTCGTTAGCCTCGGCACCGCTGTTGCCAAAGCAGACCTTTGAAAGACCTGTAAGTGTGCAAAGCTTTTCGGCAAGGTCACTTGCCTGTGAACAGTAAAAATAGTTTGACATATGCTGAATTGTGCCTGCCTGCTTTGAAACAGCCTCAACCCAACCGTCATTGCAATAGCCAAGGCTGTTTACACCGATACCCGATGAAACATCAATGTACTTTTTGCCGTTTTCGTCATATGCGATAACGCCTTTTGCACTTTTGAGAGCAACATCGTAGCGACCGTATGTGTGCATAATATATTTTAAATCTTTCTCTTTTGTAGTCAAGTTAGCCACACCCTTTCATATTTTATCGTTGCTGAAGGAGTAAACAAAAACATCCTCACGCTTTTCAAAGCCGAAATCACGCCAGAAGCTTTGACCTGTTTCGTTGTTCTGATAACAGAAAATGTGAGTTTTGTCGATGCCTTGTTCACGGATTTTTTGGATAGCGGTCTGTGCAAGAGCGTGACCGATTTTCTTTCGTCTGAATTCGGGCAGAACAGCCATATGGTGGATAAATCCCCGTCTGCCGTCATGACCTGCAAGCACGGTTCCGACAATTTTTCCGTCAACCACGGCAACCTGACTCATACCGGCGTTGTGCTTGAGATAACGCTCCATCTGATCTCTTTCATCAGCCTTAGAGAGCGCACGCTTTGTGGTAATCTGCCACATCTCATAGACCTCGTCATAGTCATCAATTGTCATTTCTCGTATAATCATTGCACCCTCCAAAATCTAATCTGTAGGGGCGCTCATTGGGCGCCCGACTTGATGAATGGGTTTGTTTTATAAAAATGTTTTGATATGAAGAATGTTGTGTTTAATCTGTAGGGGCAAACAATACACTGCTTTTATCAAATAAAATTTTAAGTTAAACAGAAAGTTTTATTTAGCGGGCGACCAATGACCGCCTCTACTGTTTTTATAAATCAGCAAAACAGCAATGCTAATCAATAAAACATTGTACCGATGCCTTCATCGCTGAAAAGCTCGAGCAGAATTGAATGTTCGATTCTGCCGTCAATGATATGGGCACGGTTTACACCGCTGCGGACTGCCTCAACACAGCAATCAATCTTGGGAATCATACCGCCGCTGATGATGCCGTCACGCTTGAGCATAGGAACTTCGCTGACATTGACAACGGGGATGAGTGAATCCTCATCGTGAACATCACGGAGAAGTCCTCTGATATCTGTCATAAGAATGAGCTTTTTTGCCCCGATTTTAGCGGCAATCTGCGATGCCGCAATGTCTGCGTTAATATTGTATACATTGCCGTCATAACCGCCTGCAACTGTTGAAACAATCGGAATATAACCGCTTGCAAGAGCGTTGTTGAGCGGTTCGGGGTTAACCTCCTTAATCTCGCCCACATAGCCGAGGTCTGCGCCTGTAACAAGCTTTTCTGCCATAAGCATTCTGCCGTCAAGACCGCAAAGTCCTATAGCCTTACCGCCGTGACTGCCGAGGAGCTGAACAAGGCTCTTGTTGACCTTGCCTGCAAGCACCATCTGAACAATATCAATAGTTTCCTTGTCGGTCACTCTCATACCGTTGATAAACTTGCTTTCCTTGCCAACGGCTTTGAGCATTGCATTGATTTCGGGTCCGCCACCGTGAACAAGCACAACATTGACTCCGACAAGCTGCATAAGAACGAGGTCGCTCATAACTGCCGCTTTAAGCTCTTCGTTTATCATAGCGTTTCCGCCGTATTTTACAACAATTGTTTCGCCCGAATATTTCTTGATATAGGGCATTGCCTGTATAAGTACCTTGGCTCTCTTTGAAACATCCATTTTCTTCAATCCTTTATGTAGTTGATTTCCGCTCACACAATCAAATCGCATATTATGTGCGGTAGTCACCGTTGATTTTTACATAATCATAGGTAAGGTCGCAACCGTAAGCCTCGGCAGATGCATTGCCGTCACCTAATTTCACGAGAATTTCAATTTCGTCCTCAAGCAAAATCTCCTTAGCCTTGTCCTCATCAAACACAAGACCGTTGCCGTTCTTGCAAACAAGGATTTCACCCTTTGCAGATTTATATGAAACATCAATCCTTTTAACATCTGTTTCGGCACCGCTGTAGCCGATCGCGCAGAGGATTCTTCCGCAGTTTGCGTCAGCTCCGAACATTGCCGCCTTTACAAGGCTTGAACAGATGATGCTCTTTGAAATAATCTTTGCGCTCTTATCGTCTTTTGCACCGTCAACCTTGCAGATAAGGAGCTTTGTTGCACCTTCACCGTCTTTTGCAAGCTTCTTTGCAACCTTTTTGAATGCATCGGTAAGAACGGCTGTAAAGGTTTTGTAATCATCGTTCTTTTCTGTGATTTCCTTGTTGCCTGCATAACCCGATGCCATAATTGCAAGGGTATCGTTTGTTGAGGTGTCACCGTCAACGCTTACCATATTATAACTGACATCAGCGGCTTCGATAAGTGCGGATTTGAGCATTTCGGAAGAAATTGCCGCATCGGTTGTTACAAAGGAAAGAGTTGTACCCATGTTAATATGAATCATACCGCTGCCCTTAGCAATACCGCCGATTGTAACCTTTTTGCCGTCAAGAACCGTTTCAACAGCCCACTGCTTTTTCACGGTGTCGGTTGTCATAATTGCCTCTGCGGCAGAGCTTCCGCCGTCCTTTGAAAGCGTGCCTTTGAGCTTTTCAATTCCGCTTGCAATGGGTTCAATCGGGAGAGGCTGACCGATGACACCTGTTGATGCAACGATTACATCGTTTTCGTCAACACCGAGAGCGTCTGCGGCAAGACTGCACATTTTCTCAGCCTTTTCATAGCCGTCAGGGTTACAGGCATTTGCATTGCCTGAATTTACGACAACAGCCTGAGCCGTACCGTTTTCAAGGTGTTTTTTAGTAACATATATAGTGTCGGACTTTACAAGGTTCTTTGTAAAGATAGCCGCACTGTTGCAAACCTTGTCGCAGTAAATGAGCGCAAGGTCTTTTTTAGTTGTGTTAGATGCTTTGACTCCGGCACAAATTCCGTTGGCTGTAAAGCCCTTTGCGGAAGTGACCGAGCCGTTTTCAATATACTTGATTTCCATAGATATTCACCCTTAAAATGCAGGCGGAACGATTACCAAACCTGTTTTTTCGTCAAGTCCGAAGATGATGTTCATATTCTGAATAGCCTGACCTGCGGCACCTTTGACCATGTTGTCGATTGCGGCACAGGCAACGAGCTTGTTGGCTCTCTTATCGTGGTGAATTGAAACATCACAGAAGTTAGAATATTTGATATTGTGAATGTCGGCACATTTGCCGTCATCAAGAAGTCTTACGAAAAATTCGTCCTTGTAAAAGTCCTCATAAGCCTTTCTGATTTGTTCAAAGGTTACACCGTCTTTGATGTCGGCATAAACAGTTGCGAGAATGCCACGGTTTACGGGGAGAAGGTGCGGAACAAAGGTGATAATAACCTTTTCGCCCGAAAGCTTTGAAAGAGTCTGCTCAATTTCGGGAGTGTGGCGGTGGCTTGCAACCTTATAAGCGTGGAATCCCTCGTTAAGTTCGGGATAGTGGTTGCCCTGATTTGGCTTTCTGCCGGCACCCGTAACACCGCTTTTGCAGTCGCAAATGATGCCCTTTGTGCTGACAAGTCCGTTTACAATTGCAGGAGCAATTGCGAGCGGTGAACAGGTTGTGTAACAACCCGGATTCGCAACAAGCTTTTTGCCCTTGATTTTATCTCTGAAAAATTCAGGAAGTCCGTAAACTGCCTGTTCGTGAAGTTTTTTGTCAAGAAATTTTCCGCCGTACCATTCGGTGTATTCTTCTTCGCTTTCAAGGCGGAAGTCAGCGCCGAGGTCGATGAATGCCTTGCCCGCATCAATGCACTTTGCGGCAAGCTCCTGTGAAAGACCGTGTGGGAGAGCGGCAAAGATAACATCGCTCTTTTCAACAACGGCGTCCTGATTTTCACAAACCATATCGTTCAAAAATGTATAAGACGGATAAACATCGCTCAGCTTGTCACCCTCAAAGGAAACAGAGCTGATTGCCGAAATTTCAGCCTCGGGATGAGCGGTAAGAAGTCTTACAAGCTCCGCACCTGCATAGCCGGTTGCACCGACAATACCTGCTTTTATTTTCATTGCTATCACCTTTATATCTCGTCAACTTATATTGACTTTTATTTGCATATACTATATAATAAGGCTACAGGGAAAACCGTTTAAAGCGGTTGACCTACTTTGTTGGTTTGAATAACCGTCCGAAAGTAGAGCGTCGGGCGGTTATTTTTTTATGTTTTTAATGACTTCTGCAAGTGCTACGAGTAAAATTACGAGTAATACCGTTTCAGTCATACATATCACCCCCATCCATTTGGGAGTGTCAACCGCCTTAACTTCCCTGCAACCCCAACAAACCCGAAAATCGGGTTTATCGGCATTGAGTTTGTTTATTTATTAAATTATTTGAAACATTCCGTTAATTCGGAATGTTATTTTATTTTTTACAGTTTTTCTGCGATTTCTGCAACACGCTTAGCCTGAGCCTTTACATTTGCCGATGCAGGACCGCCGAATACTGTACGCTCGTTTGTACAGCGTTCAAGTGAAATTGCACTGTAAACATCATCATTGAACACATCGCAAACCTTTTTGTATTCGTCCATTGGAAGATTTTCGAGGTCTGTACCGAGTTCAATACATCTTGCAACGAGTTCGCCTGTTGCCTTGTAGGCATCTCTGAACGGAACACCGTTCTTTGTGAGCCAGTCGGCACAGTCTGTTGCGTTGATGAAACCGCCTGCTGCGGCTTTTCTCATATTTTCGGGAATGACACGCATTGTGTCGAGCATGGGAGTAAAGGCTGTGAGGCACATTTTAACCGTGTCGAGTGCGTCAAAGATAGCCTCCTTGTCCTCCTGCATATCCTTGTTGTATGCAAGTGCAGTACCCTTCATAATTGTGAGGAGCGTCATATTGTCACCGAAAACTCTGCCGCTCTTACCACGAACAAGCTCTGCAATATCGGGGTTCTTTTTCTGCGGCATAATTGAAGAGCCTGTTGAAAAAGCATCGTCAAGTTCAATGAATTTAAATTCCCAACTGCACCACATAATGATTTCCTCTGAAAATCTTGAGAGGTGAACCATTATTATCGAAAGCACCGATGCAAATTCGATGCAGTAATCTCTGTCGGAAACACCGTCAAGAGAGTTGTTTGTAATTCTGTCAAAGCCTAGGAGTTCGGCTGTGATTGTTCTGTCAATCGGATATGTTGTGCCTGCAAGCGCACATGAACCGAGGGGCATTTCGTCCATTCTTTTAAGGCAGTCTTCAAGTCTTGAAACATCTCTCAAAAGCATTTCACCGTAAGCAAGGAGATGATGTCCGAAGGTAATCGGCTGTGCTCTCTGGAGGTGAGTATAACCGGGCATAACAATTTCGCTGTACTTTTCAGCCTTGTCGGCAATAACCTTAATAAGACCTACAACGAGATTTTTTACATTGACAACCTCTTTTTTGAGGTAAAGCTTGATGTCAACTGCAACCTGATCGTTACGGCTTCTTGAGGTGTGAAGTCTTTTACCGTTGTCGCCGATTCTTTTGGTAAGCTCACCCTCGATAAAGGTGTGAATGTCCTCAGCCTCCATATCAATGTGCAGAGTACCGTTTTCGATATCCGCAAGAATGCCTTTAAGACCCTTTACGATATCGTTTGCCTCTTCTTCTTTAATAATGCCGCATCTGCCGAGCATTGTTGCGTGGGCAATGCTGCCCTCGATGTCTTCTTTATACATTCTGCTGTCGAATGAAATCGAGCTGTTAAAATCGTTAGTGGTTTTTGAAAGCTCCTTTTTGAAGCGTCCTTTCCAAAGCTGCATTATTATTTCTCCTTACATTATGTTTAGCCGTTGTAAAGCACTTTGTTGCTTTTGGTTTTAAATATTTATTTACACCTTGTTATTAATGTTGGGTTAACCTGTAGGGGCGTTCATTAGACACCCGCAAGTAATCGCAGAATATTTTTCAACCGACAAATACCGTAAAAAATAAAAAGGTGTAATAAACACTTATCGGGGCAGAGAAATTCCCTGCCCCCGATTATGTATGCAAATCAAAGATTTAATTATTTGATAAGGCCTTTCTTTGCACGAACCTTGATTGGAAGACCAAAGAGGTTGATGAAGCCTGCACTGTCGTTCTGGTCATAAACCTGATCTTCGTCAAAAGTAGCAATTTCCTCGTCATAGAGTGAATACGGGCTTGTTACGCCTGCATCAATGATGTTGCCTTTATAGAGTTTAAGTTTTACATCACCTGTTACATACTCCTGAGTGCTGTCAACGAAAGCTGAGAGAGCCTCACGGAGAGGTGTGTACCACTTGCCGTCATAAACGAGCTCTGCAAAAGCATTTGCAACATTCTGCTTGTAGTGGAGTGTGTCCTTGTCAAGGCAGATTTCTTCAAGCTTTGCGTGAGCAGCATAGAGGATTGTACCGCCTGGAGTTTCATAAACACCACGAGCCTTCATACCAACAAGACGGTTCTCAACGATATCTGTGATACCGACGCCGTTTCTGCCGCCGATTTTGTTGAGTTCCTTAATGAGTTCAACGCTGTCGATAGCCTCGCCGTTAAGCTTTGTGGGAACACCCTTTTCAAATGTAAGAGTTACATATTCTGCCTTATCGGGAGCCTGCTCAGGTGAAACACCGAGTTCAAGGAAGCCTTCCTTATTGTACATTGGCTCATTTGCAGGATTCTCAAGGTCAAGACCTTCGTGGCTCAAGTGCCAGAGATTCTTATCCTTTGAGTAGTTTGTTTCACGGTTAATCTTGAGCGGAATATTGTGCTTTTCAGCATATTCAATCTCATCTTCACGGCTCTTGAATTCCCATGTTCTCCAAGGAGCGATAATCTTCATGTCAGGAGCGTAAGCCTTGATAGCAAGTTCAAAACGAACCTGATCGTTACCCTTGCCTGTACAGCCGTGGCAAATTGCGTCAGCACCTTCGGCTTTTGCAATTTCAACGAGTCTTTTTGCAATGATAGGACGGGCAAAAGATGTGCCGAGGAGGTACTTGCCCTCGTAAACAGCACCTGCTTTTACTGTGGGAATGATATATTCGTCAACAAATTCCTTGTTGAGGTCTTCAATGTAAAGTTTTGATGCGCCTGTTTTGATAGCCTTTTCTTCAAGACCGTCAAGCTCTGTACCCTGACCAACATCACCCGAAACAGCGATAACTTCGCAGTTGTCGTAGTTTTCTTTAAGCCACGGAATGATGATTGAAGTATCAAGACCGCCTGAATATGCAAGAACTACCTTTTTAATCTTATTGTCAGCCATTTTTGATTCCTCCGGAATTTGGAAACACTTTATGTCGGTGTTTCCTTTACTTAATTTTTATTACTCTTACATTATACACTCTGTTTTCAAAAAATCAAGTGTTTTTTGAATAAATATTCAATGTTTTTTCAAATTTGCATTTTGGGGTACAAATTGACTGAAATCTGTCGCTTTTTCGCTGTATTATCGGTGTTTTTGGCGGTTGATATGTTACATTCACCCTGCATTTTCTCAAAAATGTATATATTCACAAAAAATGAATATTCATTTTATTCATTTCTTTTTGCATAATAATTCATGCATATACACTCATTTTGCATATTTTTCATTTTATTCAGTTTACAAACAACATAATCATAATTACACACCGCATATATTCAGATAAAGTCAAAATAAATGAAGATTGAATTTTTAACATATTTTTGTTATACTGTTTTTAACAGATCAAACATTATGAAAGGAAGATCTATATGTCAGCATTCAAAGAGATAAATCCGAAAGAAATTGTTGAAAGTCCGTTTAAGCTTATCGGTGACGACTGGGCGCTTGTTACTGCAGGCGACAAAGAAAAATTCAACACAATGACGATAAGCTGGGGCGGTGTAGGCATTATGTGGGGTAAGCCCGTTGTATTCACCTTTATTCGTCCGCAGAGATATACATTTGCGTTTATGGAGAACGGCGACCGCTATACAATGAGCTTTTTTGATGAAAAGTACAGAGATGCCCTCAAATTCTGCGGTTCAAAGAGCGGCAAGGATTATGACAAGGTAAAGGAAACAGGTCTTACTCCTGCGTTCACGGAAAACGGCTCTGTATATTTTGAAGAGGCAAAGCTTGTCCTTGAATGCAAAAAAATGTACGCTCAAAGTCTTAATACCGACAGCATTACCGACCGTGAAAGCGTTGACAAATGGTATGACAACGACTTTCATAAAATGTACATCAGCGAAATCACAAGGGTTCTTGTAAAAGAATAATCGGTAATTTTAAAATCATTATGACAAAATGGCAGACAATCACACGGTTGTCTGCCATTTTCTATTTAAAAAACTGTACAAAAAATGTCCCTCACATTTTGTGAGGGACATTCCTTACTATATCGACTAAACGGAACGATATGTCAATTGCTTTAAAACTTATTAAAAGTTGCTGATGAGTTTTACAACAAACTTCTGAATAGTAGTAGCATCCTTAACTGTGATTGTGCTGTCATGGTCAACATCGGCAGCAGTAAACTGGTCGTTTGTGAATGCAACGAGCTGAACAACATACTTCTGAACTTCGGTTGCATCAAAAACTGTGATATCGCCGTCCATGTCAACATCACCAAGGGTTACATCGCCGACAAATACCGTTGATGCGTTTACTGATACTTTTTCAAAGCCTGCAATGCCTGTTACATCGCAAACCTTGCTGTTATTTACAACAGATGCCTGATTAAGCTTGTTGCCCTTTACATAACCTAATGTAAGGTACTGTGTGTCAAGATATACGCTTGCAGTACCTGAACCGATAACCTCAAATGTGAGTGAGATAAATGTATCTCCGTTGTACTGAGTAGGTACCTGTGGGTTAGTAAATATACCCTTAATTACATTGCTGTAAGCATTGTGAATAAGGTTTGACTGTGAAGGCATGATTGTCTGCTTGCCGTCTGCCTTGTTATCAGCCATGTTGAATTTGAGCTTGCTTGAATCATACTTAACAGCCCACTGTCCGTCAACAACGCCCATGTTTGAGTTGAGCTTGTAGAGAACAGTTACCTTCTTGCCGTCAGTGCTTACTGTCTTTGATGCAGAACCAAAGTAATTTGAAGTAGCGTTTACTGTGAGCTTCTGAGCAGGAGCAGTAGTCGGCTCTGTAGCTGTTGTAGGCTGTGTAGGTGCAGTCGGCTGAGTAGCTGTTGTTGGCTGAGTAGCTGTTGTTGGCTGTGTAGCTGTAGTCGGCTGAGCTGAAGTAGTAGGCTGTGTCGGAGGTACAGGAGATGTCGGAACAATGCCGCTATCGATGTCGCCGTTCTTCATAGCATATGAATATGTGCCGTTTACACCGTTTCTTGTTGCGTCAACCTTGATTGTGCTTGTTTTCTTGAGAGCTGATGTTGCAACTGTGAATGCACCTGTAACATCGTCTGCAGTAGCAGTATATGTCTTACCGTCAACTGTAACAGTTACCTTTGCAGCGCTGGCTGTAACACCTGATACAACGCTCTTGCCTGCAACTGCATATGTGAGTGTTGCAGGAGCAAGTACAAGTGCCTTCTGAGCTGACTTGAGGTCTGCAATCATAGCATTCATATCTTCAGCTGTTGTAGCGTCTTCGCCTGCTTTAATCATAGCCTCGGCTGACTTGAGAACCTTCTGAGCATTTGCCCAGCTCTCTGCTGTGTAGTCTGATGCTGTCATAGCAAGAATCTTTCTTGCTTCTTTCTTGAGTGATTCATAAGGTGAAACAACGATTGGCTTTGATATAAGCTTGTATGTTGTACAACCTTCGTTTGTAATTTCGATTGTATCGCCGTCTTTAACGCCTGTGATATCTGCTGTCTGACCTGAACCGCTGCTGAGAATAATGCTTACTTCGTTAACATTATCGAACTTAACAACATAGTTGCCGTCAGAATCTTTTTCTGTAAGAGCAACGCCCGGCCATGTGCCTGTGAGCTTCTGTGTATCATTCCAAGCATAGATTTTGTAGCTTGCAGATGAGCTGTAAGGCTTGATTGTTACGGAAACAGAACCCTCTGCAGGCTCTGGCTCGCCGCCGCCTCCCTGCTGATTACCGTTGGTTACTGTCTTAACCGATGCGTAGTTGCCGTTCTGAATTTCGAGAACAGCACCGTCATAAAGACCTGTGATATCGCCTGACTGTGAGCCGCTGCCGTTGTTGAGAACAACGCTGAATGACTTGTCAGCTGAAACAGGAAGTGTGAGTTCATATGTGTTTGCCTGACCTGAAACGGCTGCTGCCTTTGCACCCGGCCATGCACCGTTGAGTGCTGTGCTTGCACCTGTCCAAGCGTAAACATTCGGAGCGCCTGCTGTGCTCTTGATTGTAAGCTTTGATGTCTGACTTGCTGTCGGACCGGGAACAGTTGTGCTCTGTGTCGGGCTGGTTGTAGGCTTTTCGTCGTTTTCGCCGAGCTTGAGGAATGTGAATTTAGCCTCTGAGGTTGCCTTGTCGTTTGTAGCTTCAACAGTTACTTCGATTGTATCGTTCTTGTAAGCTGTCTGACCGATTGTGAATGTGTCGCCGTCCTTAACAACAAACTTGTTACCGCCGTCAACAGAAACCTTTGCGCTGTCGCATTCCTTGAGAGAAACAGTAACCTGCTCTGTGCCGTAGAACTTCGGCTCGCCTGTGATTGATACAAGTGGCTGACCGTCAGCATTTTCCATAAGGATTGTGCCGTTTACACCGCTGTTGAAAGTTACCTTACCGTCAGTAACAACTGAAGATGAGTTGTCATAAGTATTGATTATATAACTGCCGTCTTCCCAAAGAGTTGAAACATCAACAGTTACGCTTGAATTTTTGTTACAGCCGATTACTGCAGCTGCCTGATCTGTTACGCCGTACTTATCGTATGTACGGCCGAAAGCAACACCGCTTGTAGCAGAGAGCTTAACATTTGCGCCGGCACCGATAGATACATGCTTGTTACGGAACTGACCAACCTTCTGCCACTGAGCAAGAAGAGTTTTGTTCATGTCGTTCCAGTTCATATCACTTCTGAGTGCATGACCCGATCCGCCGTAACCGTCAAATGCAACGCCGGGATAGAGAGGACGGTTGGTTTCGTCACCGTAGAAAATCTGAATTCCGCCCGGGAGAAGGAGGAATGCAGCCGCATTGTAAAGCATTGTGTTCTCATCGCCACGGGTAAGTGTTTCATCGTGTGATGACATAAATGAAAGAACGTTAAAGCCTTCCTTTGTGTTAATCTTGTCTGCATAGCCCTGATATGTGTTTGCAACACTACCGCTTGCAAGAGCACCGCCGCCTGTAACTGCGAAGTTAATCATTGAGTCGAAGCCGCCCTCGGAATAGTATGTGTCGTAGCCTACACCGTGATCCCAATGCTCGCCTGTCATCCAGAAATCTTCTTTCCAGTCAGCACCTGCTTTGCCCTTGTTGTTGGATCTCCACTCTCTGAGAGCAGAAACACAAGCCTGCTTGAGCTGGTTCCAAGAAGCCTTATCAACATGCTTTGCAGTATCGCAACGGAAACCATCAACACCGTACTCCTTAACCCACTCTGAAAGCCAGGTTGAAAGGTAGCCTGTTACTGTGTTTGCTTTACCGTATTTTGCGAGCTTCTGAGCATATGTACCTTCCTGCTTCCACTTTGTTTCGAGGATCGGAGGAATTGTAACATCCTTTGTCTGCTCTGTTCTGAAGTCGGGAAGTCCGCTGAGTGACATTGTAAGATCACCGCCGGCACCCTCTGTATATCCGGGAAGACCGCTGCGGATCCAGTCATTGCTCCACCATTTGCCCCAGTCTTCTTCTGATGTTTTATAGTCAATGTGGTCGTTTACTTCACCTACATCTGTGAGCTTGTATTTGAAGTCTAACGCACCGTCAAGGAGAGTACCGAAGCCGAACTGCTCCATATCTGCAACGGTGTTGTAGCCTGTGTGGTTCATTACGATATCCATGATAACTCTGATACCGTGCTCATGCGCTGTGTCAACGAGAGTTTTGAACTCCTCTTTTGTACCGAAGTTTGCATCGGTTTCGGTATAGTCAAGAACATAGTAGCCGTGATATGAGTAGTGAGCAAAGCCCTTACCTGAATCACAATAGCCGTGAATCTGCTCATACGGAGCTGAGATCCAAATTGCATTTACACCGAGGTTATCAAAATAGCCCTCTTCAATTGACTGAGTAACACCTGCAAAGTCGCCGCCGTGGAATGTACCGGGGTTTGTATCCCAGCCGTCAAGCGGTTTGCCGTCCTTGTCAAGTGTTCTGCCGTATGAATGGTCATTTGCGGTGTTTCCGTTCTTAAAACGGTCGGTAAGCAGGAAATACACATTGGCATTATCCCATGTAAAGCCGTCATCTTCAACAAGTGAACCTGCGGCAGTTGATGATGCAGATGTGCTGCTGTCATCGGAAACTGTTGCAGCACTTGCCGAACCAAATGCTACGGAAGCACCGGGGAGAGCCATACAAAGTGTCAAAACGGCACTGAGCGCTCTCTTCATACTTCTTTTTTTCATTGTTTGATTACTCCTTTCAAAGCTTTTAAAACGTAGGGTCAAACATCCCTAGACAATTTGATTTTATCACAAAACTCTCACAAAAACTACACATAATCCTTTTATTTTGTAAAAATAGCAAGTTACACAATCTTTACACTGGAATTTTATGCAAAATTACCCTTGTCGCTTTTCTGTTTTTATTTATAAAGACAGTTTCAATTGCCCCTTGCCGAAAATTATATAAATACGGTCGGGAATAATAAGATTTGTACTTAACAAAACTTTATTCCCGACCGCAATTTTCGCTTTTTAATTTTTATCTTATCTGAGTCTTACATTCAAAAATCTGAGTTTAAAGGTTGAGCCGATGCCGAGCTTGGAATCTGCGGTAATATATCCGCCTGTTTTTTCAACAATTGATTTTGCAAGCGACAGACCTATGCCGACGCTTGACGGGGATGAATTCTGTGCTTTATAGAACCTCTCAAAAATGTGGGGCAAATCCTTCGGGCTGATTCCGCATCCGTTGTCGCTTATGATGATTTCCGAATACATACTGTTCCTTTCGGCAGAAATTCTGACATAACCGCCGTCGGTATGCTCAATACAGTTTTTTACAATGTTTGAAACCGCTTCGCAAATCCAGCGAAAATCGCAATTAAGCTTAAAATCATTTTTGACGGTTTTTTCAATTCTCACATCACGGATATCGGCAAGAACTTCTGTGCGTGAAATGCACTCGTCAATTATTTTTTCAACCGACACATCTCCAAACTTCAATTTAACAGTTCCCGAATCAAGCATTGAGAGCGTGAGCAGACTTTTTACAAGGAAATTTATCGAATGGGCGTTATGCGCTATATCCATAACGAAATCCCGTCTGATTTCAACGGGCATATCATCGTCATCAAGGATATTTTCGGTTGTTATCAAAATTGAAGTCAACGGTGTTTTGAGCTGATGTGAAATGTCGGCAAGCGAATTTTTGAGGATTTCTTTCTCTCGCATTGAATTGTCGGCATATTCACGAAGCATTACCGTTGTTTTTTGAATCTCCTGCTTTAACAGTGACATATCGTCGTCGGTTGAGCCGTCAAGGTCGAGGTCGTACTCTCGGTTGTTTATTTTTTCAAGACATTTTACAATTTCAAGTCGCTGTCGCTTTTGCTTTTTACAGTATCTTATGAACACAACGCAGAGCAAAATTCCGAACACACAAACACCTGCGGTTGCAATCACAATTGTAATCGTTGCATAACTTCCGCTCTGAATGTCAACCCAGCCGCTGTCGGATTTTATTCCGTACTTTGCAAAGTCGCCTTTTATGTCGGCAGTGTCGTTGTTCAAAATTTGAGCAAGCTCCTTTTCTGAAATGTCGGGATAATTTTCCTTAACTTTTTCCGCAACGGCAATTATCTTTTTATTCGTGCTTTCACGAACAGCGTTAAAGCCTGCACCGATGCCTACTGCAACGGCACAACAGAAAAGTCCCGTTATCGCAAGCATTACCGCAAGAAATTTTGATGTACTTTTCATTATACCTCCAGCCTGTAACCAAGGCCCTTTACGGTTTTAATCATATTTGTATCAAGTTTTTTGCGAAGTCTTTTTATGTACACGGTCAGCGTGTTGTCCTCAACATAATTCCCCGACAAATCCCATATGCGTTCAAGAATCTGTTCACGGGTCAGCACCTTGCCGCTGTTTTTGGCAAGCATTGCAAACAGGCGGTATTCAAGCGCCGTAAGCACAACAGGATTGCCGTTTTTGCAAACCTGTTTTTTGTCAAAATCAATGCTGATGTCGCCAAAATTCATAGTCATAGTTTTGTCGAGCTTTTTGGTGATTCGTTTAATTCTTGCAAGAAGCTCACGGCTTGAGAACGGTTTTGTTATGTAGTCCTCCGCTCCGAGGTCAAAGCCTTTTACAATGCTGTCCTCATCGTCAAGTGCTGTGAGAAAAATCACGGGAGTTTCGCACACTCTTTTTATCTCGTCACAAAGCTCAAAGCCATTGCCGTCTGGAAGCGACACATCAACAATAAAAAGGTCAAAGTCACCGCCGAGAGAGTTAAGGGTTGATTCGGCATTTTCACACAACGCAACCTCAAAGCCGTTTTGTTCAAGAGTGTAAACAAGTCCTTTTGAAATTGCACGGTTGTCCTCAATAAGAAGAATTTTCACAAAAAGTCCTCCCAAAATGAAATTCGGGCGGATTAAATCAATAATCCGCCCGTCAGCAATGAAAACATACAAAATATTGTGGTATCTGTTGTTACAACTACATTATAACAGAGTGTAAAACTATTGTCAACAAATTTCAACAAAATACAGTCTGCTGGCAGAATATGATGCTCAGATATTGTCATTTCTGATTGTTTCAATAATATTTTGCTTATTAACCTTTGAAATTGAGTATTTCATAATCAGCCATACCACAATAAATACAGCCGCAATGCTAATCAAAATCGCTTTCCACGGGAATACAAAGCTCATTGGAACACTTCCGATTGAAAATGCGGAGAAGATTGCAAATACACCTGCAATGCCGAGAGGAATACCGATAAGCAAAGATTTTATGCCGTACATAAGGCTTTCGAGGCGAATCATACGGTTAAATTCTTTCTTTGTCATACCGATAGATTTAAGCGATGCAAATTCCTTGCTCCTCAACTGCATATTGGTTGAAATTGTGTTGAAAATGTTTGTAAGTCCGATGAGCGAGATAACACCGATGAAACCGTAAACAAATATTCCGACAATCAGCATAACGGCATTGAACTGTCTTACGGTTTCTTCATAGTCATAAATGTAAATGCTGTCGTCCACACCTTCCATAGACTCAATACGGTTTGTAAGCGAAGTGTGGTTCGATGTATTGGCGTAGAGGGTAATATAGCATTTGTGTTCGCCAAGCTGAGGTGAGATTACACCCTGTTCACCGATTATCAATCCCTGACCTAAAATTGTTCCTTCGCCGATTACAGAATCAGCCGACTTTGGAATTTCATCAAACACTGACGAAACCTTTAATTTGCCTGCTATCAGCTCATTTCCGTAAACGATAAACTTTGTCGGAGCGGTTTTGCCGAACAGTTTCATTGGCTTGGAAGAGTTGCCACTCTCACTGTTATCGGGGGTTACCTGAGAATACACAAGTACACCGCCCTTGACCTTGTTGTAATCAAGTTTTAATTCCCTGCAAATCTGAACAAAGGTATCGTGTTCAAACTCAAGAAATTCCACGCTGAATGACTTTGTACCGTCAGCATTGTCATAAAGGAAATTTTCTCCGCATTCGTTAACAGGCACATCTGCCGACACATGACCGTACTGTAAACCGACTGTCAGATAATTTTCAATTTCAGGCATTTTTTCAATTGTCTGAGCCTGCTTTGTATCAATTCCGGAAACCATATAGCTGTAGTCTGTTTTGCCGTAGTAATGCTCTGTATATGTCATTCCATAGTCCATAAATGCCGAAACAGCAATGAACATTGCAACGCTTACAACGATTGAAATAACCGTTGTGCGATACTTTTTCCTACTGCGTTTAAGGCTCTTTGAGGCGATTTCACCGCCTACACCGAAAAGCTTTTTCGTAAGCTTGGATGTGCGGTACGGCTTGTTATTCTTTACCTTGATATCCTTGTTGCCTCTGATTGCAACAAGCGGTGGGATTCTTGACGCACGCAGTGCAATGAAGAATGATGAACAGAATATAGTAACAGCCGAAAGAACAATTGCGCTGATAATAGGAATTGTCGGAGTTACAAATACAAATGTTGCACCGCTCAGCATATCACTGAGAACGCTGTTGAGTATTGTAATAAGAATTGCGTTTACACCGAGTCCGAGAAGTATGCCGAGAGGGATACCGATTAAGCCGAGAATGAAGCCCTCAAAAAGCACATTCCTGCGGATTTGCCTTTTGGTTGCGCCGACTGATGCAAGCATACCGTACATACTCGTTTTCTCGGTAATTGAAATTGCAAAGCTGTTGCGGATTACAAACACGCTTGCAAGCATTACTATAATAATGATAATAACGGCAAGGCTGAAAATCACAGTATTTGTTGCCTCATTTGAACCGTAGCCTTTCATACTGAGGAGTATGGAATTGAATTCGTATGCATTTATTCCAGAGGTCTGCTGATCTTCTGGTGAAATTTCATCGCTGATTACATTACTCATATCATCAGCTTTAAAGCCTAAAATATCCGCTGTATTTTGAAGATAATTGCTTTCGCTCTGAGGAGTATAGGCGATATACAGCTTATTCATATGCTTTGTTTTGATTGCCTCGACAGGAGCTTTTTCATCAGACACGGTATATATCATAGAAAAATTTGACGGATCATAGAGTTCGCTCGTTTTCGGTCTTTCAATAATACCCGTTACGGTATAGGTTCTTTTTACCGTGTCAATAATGCTGCACTTATTAAAATCTTTTTGCAACAAATTATGAATGCCTTCCTCATCGGGGACATTGCCGTCTTTGTCGGTAAGAACACCGACATCAAGTGTGATTTTGTCACCGACTTTCACATTTTTTCCGTCCTGTGTTTTAAACGATTTTGTAACAACAGCCTCACCCGAATTTGTGGGGAACTTGCCCTTTATAAGGTCTATCTTAAAACAGTTGCCGTAGGTATTTTCGCTCATGGCAAGAACGCTGTAATCGCAGATTTCGCCGTCAGCATTTTTTGTCCTGGCATATCCGAGCCTTTCTTTATAGAAGGCATTTTCAACATTACGGTTCTGTCGGATTTTATCAATTTTTGCGGTGTCGATAATATCAAGTGCAACATCATAATTGCCCGACCAGGTTTTTTGACCGTCAATCATAGTCTGTCGTCCGCTGAGTGCCATTCCCGAAACAACCGTGATGAGTGCCGCCGAGAGCATAATGCCCACGATTGTAACAATTGTGCGCACCTTGTTAAGCCGCAGGTTTTTAAGAGTAAGCTTGTTGAGAAGTTTCATAAAATCAAGCCTCCTCAACAATTTTGCCGTCGCTGATTGTTATAATTCTGTCAGCCTGTTTTGCAATGTCGAGGTTGTGCGTAATCATTATAACAGTCTGTCCGTAACTCTGATTGCACATTTTGAGCATACTCATAACCTCTTCGCTTGACTTTGAATCAAGGTTGCCTGTCGGTTCATCGGCAAGCACAAGAGACGGATTGTTAATGAGCGCTCTGGCAATAGATGTTCTTTGTTGCTGACCGCCCGAAAGCTGGTTTGGAAGGTGTTTTCTTCTTGCACGCAGTCCGAACGAATCAAGAATCATCTCAAGTCTTTCTCTGTCAACACCTCTGCCGTCAAGGTCACAGGGGAGCGTGATGTTTTCTTCAACAGTCAGAATCGGGATAAGATTGTAGAACTGATAGACAATGCCCACCTGTCTGCGGCGGAACACGGCAAGCTTGTCATCATTCATTTTGCTTATATCGTTGCCGTCAACAAAAATTTTTCCGCTTGTGGGACGGTCAACACCGCCGATAAGGTGAAGAAGAGTTGACTTGCCGCTGCCGCTTGCACCGACAATGGCAACAAATTCGCCCTTTTCAACCGAGAACGAAACATCGTCAACCGCATTGACAAGGTTTTCACCGCTTCCGTAGGTTTTTGTAAGATTTTCAACTTTCAGAATTTCCATAAAATATACCTCCAAATTCATTTTACACCCATATTATAGTGACGCAAAATGACTGTAAAGTGAATCCTGCAAACAAATTTTTCCGTAGGGCAGCCCACTTGAATACAAGAAAAACATTTGATATAATTGTTTAGTAAGGAAATGGCGGCGGCTGTTTCGACTCCCTTGAGAAAGGGGGTGATTGTGTGGAATACATAGCTGTGATAGTAATTTTCACATTTTTTATTGTGTTCACCGTAAAGAAATAACCGCCCTGTACTGCGAATACAAGGCGGTTGTTGAAAAATAACTAAACTGTAATAGCGGAACAGCTAAAGCCGTTTCCTTACTTATATATTAACATCTAACTATTAATATGTCAATCATTTTTCGGTGTGCCGTTTCGTTGCACACCGTTTTTTATTTCTCGTTTTTATTTTCAATCTAAAAGTAACGCTCGGGCAAATATGTTTTGCATATTACAAACTGTTTTCACGAACCGACAACGGTGGCACACCGCCGACCGTAATTTTCCATTTTCAACTTTCAATTTAAAAGTAACGCTCGGGAATCTTTAGTATCGCCTTAACAAGACTGTCTTCACGAATTGGGTGTAGCGACACGCTACCTGCAGTTTTGAAAATATATTTTGATGAGATTATTCGGCTTGTCGGCAATGCCTATGCCTAAAAAATCACCATCATGGGTTTTCATTCTGAAAAGCTGACCGTCCTCATACCCCGACTTGGCAAGATATGTTCTGTCGGCACTCAACGCACCGCCGTTTGCAAATCGTTTTGCCTGTGCAGACGATACGGCAAGATAGCCCAAACTTATAAACAGGCTTTCAACGGAACGCAGTTTTTCTTCAACATTTCCGTTTTCGCAGATGCTTTTCAGCTCGTCAAGCGTTATGCACTCGTCAAGCGAAAATCCGCACGCCGATGTTCTGCAAAGTGCCGTCATAACCGCACCGACACCGAGAACCCTGCCTATGTCATCAATTATCGTGCGTACATAAGTACCCTTTGAACAGGAAATTTCAAGCGTGCCTGTCTGTGTTTTTTCGTCAAAATTCGCAAGCGAAAGAGAATAGACAGTAACCTTTCGGCTCTCACGCTCAACCTCAATGCCCTGCCTTGCAAGGTCATAAAGCCTTTGACCGTTCTTTTGCACAGCCGAGTACATCGGCGGAATCTGCTCAATTTCGCCCGTGAATTCGGGAATTGCTCTGCGAAGCTGTTCCTCTGTAACCGAAGATTCGCATTCTCCCGTCACCGTACCCCAGATGTCAAGGGTGTCGGTGGTTTTGCCAAGCTGAAATTCTGCCGTGTATGACTTGTCGTGATTGAGAATCAAATCCTGCGTTTTCGTTGCAGTTCCGAGCAAAACAGGCAGAACGCCCGTTGCGTTCGGATCAAGTGTTCCCGTGTGACCGAGCTTTTTCTGTCCTGTCAGTCTGCGAACAACGGCAATAACATCAAACGAGGTGAATTTCTTCGGCTTGTCAATCAGCAGTACACCGTTAAGATTGCTCATGATAAAAACTTCTCCGCAGCTTTTTCAAGCGTTGTCTTTACGGTTTCAAGGTCGCCCTCAATTGAGCATCCTGCCGCCGCAGGATGACCGCCGCCTCCGAACTGCGAACAGAAATCCGAGGCATTGATATTATTGTTTGTACGAACGGAAATCTTGAAGAATCCGCCCTCTTTTTCACGCATTGTAATTCCGATGAGAACACCCTCAATCTGACGGGGAATAGAGGCAAGTCCCTCCATTTCGTCATCACCCGTGTTGAGCTTTTTGAGCATATCAAGCGTTGTGTAAATTATTGCGCATCTGCCGTCTGCACAATAGGTCATTGAATCGTAAACGGCTCTTTCAAGCTGAATTTTGTTTTTCGACTTTGTTTCAAACATCGCCTTGTTTATGTATGCGGTGTTACAGCCAAAGTCCATAAGACTTGCGGCAACACGCATGGTTTCGGCGGTTGTGTTTGTGTATCTGAAACAGCCGGTGTCGGTTGAAATGCCTGTGTAGAGGCAGTCTGCAATGTCCTTTGTAAAGTTGATGTGCATTCTGAGGAACAGCTTGTAGAGAATTTCGCAGTTTGCCGCCGCATATTTGTCAACAAACTTTTCCTTAGCGGTAAATGTGTTTGAACCGTGGTGGTCAATGCACAAATCAACCTTGCCGATATATTTGCCCATATTTGAACCGAGAAGGCTGTCAGCCGCAACATCAACGCTGACAACCGTTTCGGTTGTAAAATCTTCTTCCTCTATGTTTTTCTGAAGATAGGTAAACTTTGACGGAACACCTGTTGTGATAACTCTTGCTTTTTTGCCGATTTGGCGGAGCGCAAGGCAGAGTGCAAATCCGCTGCCGAGGGTGTCACCGTCAGGATAAGCGTGAGTCAGAATATCATAATTATCGTGTGCCTCAAGAAAACGGGCAACCTCATACAGATTCATCATTTTCTTCCTCGTCTTCCTTAATATCAAGGCTGTTGAGAATACGGCTGATGTTTGCGCTGTATTCTATGCTGTCTGTTGCGTGGAAAATGAGTTCGGGAACATGACGAAGATGAAGTCTGTGTCCAAGCTCTCGTCTGATAAAGCCCGATGCAGACTTTAAGCCCTTGACAGCCTCTTTGGCTCTGTCAAGACCTTCAATTGCGCTGACCTGTACCGTGCAGTATGAAAGGTCGTTTGTAACCTCAACTCTTACGATAGAGATAAACGCCTGCTGAACCCGTGGGTCTTTTAATTCTCTGAAAATAGCAGTAAGCTCTCTTTTGATGTCCTCTGTTGTTCTTTCAATTCTATGGCTTCCCATGCTATCACATCCTTTTATCTTATTTCCGTAGGGGCGGTCATCGGCCGCCCCTACAAAATAACGGTAAATTTGTGCCGTTTATAAAATTTGGTTTAACATACAAACTTTAATCTCTGTATTCTTCGATTGTATAAACCTCGAACATATCGCCCTCTTTGAGGTCGTTGAATCTTTCAAGACCGATACCGCATTCGTAGCCTTCGCTAACTTCCTTGACAGCGTCCTTGAATCTCTGGAGAGATGCAATTGCGTCATCTGCAATAACGATACCGTCACGGATAACTCTTACGCTTGCGCCACGCTGAATCTTACCGCTCTTAACATATGAACCTGCGATTGTGCCGACTGACTTAATCTTGATAACATTACGACACTCAGCCATACCGAGAACAACTTCTCTTGTCTTAGGAGCGAGCATACCCTTCATAGCAGATTCGATTTCGTTGATACAATCGTAGATAATGCTGTAAAGACGCATATCTACGCCCGAACGCTCTGCATTTTCTGCGGCAACCGCATCCGGACGAACATTGAAGCCTACGATAATTGCGTTAGATGCCTCTGCAAGCATTACATCGGACTCGTTGATTGCACCTACTGCGCTGTGAATTACATTTACTCTTACCTCGTCATTTGAAAGCTTTTCAAGTGACTGCTTAACAGCCTCGGCAGAACCCTGTACATCGGCTTTAACGATAATCTGAAGCTCCTTGATTTCACCGAGTTTCATCTGGTCAAAGAGATTGTCAAGAGTAACCTTAGTCTGTGCGTTGAAGATTTCTTCCTTCTTAGCGGCCTTTCTCTGGTCAACAAGCGTTCTTGCAAGACGCTCGTCGGAAACTGCGTCAAAGATATCGCCGCCAACCGGAACTTCGTCAAGACCTGTGATTTCAACAGGAACAGAAGGACCTGCCTCGGTAACTCTTTCGCCCTTATCGTTTGTCATAACTCTTACACGACCGACGCAAGTGCCTGCGATGATTGTATCGCCCTTGTGAAGTGTACCGTTCTGAACGAGTACGGTTGCGATAGGACCTCTGCCCTTGTCAAGTCTTGCCTCGATAACAGTACCCTTTGCGGCTCTGTCGGGGTTAGCCTTGAGTTCTTTCATCTCTGCAACAAGAGTAACCATTTCAAGAAGATCGTCAAGACCTTCCTTTGTCTTTGCGGAAACAGGGATACACGGTGTATCGCCGCCCCACTCCTCCGGAATAAGCTCATACTCTGTGAGCTGCTGTTTAACATTTTCGGGATTTGCGCCGACCTTATCCATTTTGTTGATGGCAACAATAACAGATACACCTGCGGCTTTTGCATGGTGGATAGCCTCAACTGTCTGCGGCATGATACCGTCATCGGCGGCTACAACGAGGATTGCAATATCAGTAACCTGAGCACCTCTTGCACGCATTGTTGTGAATGCCTCATGTCCGGGTGTGTCGAGGAATGTAACAGGCTTGCCGTTTACCATAACTCTGTAAGCACCGATATGCTGAGTGATACCGCCTGCCTCGCCTGCTGTTACATTTGCGTGACGGATAGCGTCGAGGATTGAAGTTTTACCGTGGTCAACATGACCCATAACAACAACAACCGGAGCTCTCTCAACGAGATTTGCCTCATCGTCCTCGCTGTCATCAATAATCTGTTCTTCGATTGTAACAACAACCTCTTTTTCAACCTTTGCGTGGAATTCCATGGCGATAAGTGACGCCGTGTCAAAGTCGATTGTATCTGTTGCTGTTACCATTGTACCCATAAGGAATGCCTTTTTAACAACCTCGGCAACGGTAGCCTTAAGTCTGAGAGCAAGCTCCGAAACTACGATTTCGTCAGGAATCTGAACTGTAATTGGTTTCTGCTTACGCTCAAGAGCAATACGGTTCAGACGCTCCTGCTCTGTTTCACGCTTCTGTCGTCTGCCCTTTTGACGCTGGGTACGGTTTGTGAATTTCTGCTTTTTAACAATGTTGTCCGTGCTTCTGCCCTTTGAGCTGTCGCTTGCAAGGTCATCATACTTCTGGTTGTAACGCTCAACATCAACATTTGTTGCACGGGTGTCAATTACTCTGCGCTTGCGGGGAGCAGACTCCTCAACGCTCTTTTCCTGAGTAACTTCAACCTTTTCCTGTTTTGATGCAGGCTTTGCATCCTTGTTGTTAGGCTTTTTGTCGTTTTTATCGGTCTTTTTCTTCTGATTGTCAGCCTTTGCATTCTGCTTTGCGGGCTTATCTTCCTGCTGTGGCTTGCTTTCGTTGTCAAGCTTGTTGTTGCGTGCCGCAAAGTATTCATCAAAGTTTTCAACCTTGTTCTTCTTTGTGATTACATCAAAAATCACATCGAGTTCGCTTTCCTCGAGTGTTGTCATTGTTTTCTTTGTAACACCGCAATGTTTTTCGAGAATCTCAATAATTTCCTTGTTTGAAACTCCGAGATCTGCTGCTGCGTCCTTTACCTTATATTTTATCATACAATTCTCCTCCCGATTCGTTTTCAATAAGCTGTTCAAGCTTATCTGCAAAGCCTTTGTCTTCGGTTGTCATAACTCCGCAGATTTTTCCGAGAGCAAATCCGATTTTCTCTTTGCTTCGGTTCATTGTCAATGTTTTCACATTGCATTCATCAGCGGCTGTCTGCACGCTTTTCTTACTGCTCTTTGAAAAATCATTTGCAAAAATAACAAGCTTTGCCTTGCTTTTTCGTATTGAGTCAATCGTCGTGTCGGCACCTGTAATCAGCTTGCCTGCCCTCTTGCAAATGCCAAGCAGCGACAAAATCCTGTCGTTCATAAAAAATCCTTTCGCCTACTCGCTGTCTGCTGCGGCAAGTTCACTTTGCATCTGCTCATATACTTCATCAGGGATTTTACAGCTTAACGAGCGTTCAAAGCGGCGTGCCTTGCGAGCCTTTTCAAAGCAGGCAAGATTTCTGCACACATATGCGCCTCTGCCTGCCTTGCGACCTGTGAGGTCAAGCGAAATTTCGCCTTTTGCAATGATTTCACCGTTTTCATCTTTGGTGTCGGGTGCTTTGACAACACGGATAAGCTCACGCTTTTCTTTCATCTCTCCGCAACCCGTACATTTACGCAACGGCATTTTTCTTTGCTTCATAAAATCCCTCTCTGTTTAATCTGATTATTCCTCTGTTTCATCCGAAACAACTGTTTCGCCTTCTGTGCTTTCGTCAAGGTCGAGAACATCTTCGGACTTTTCTTCTGTCTTTGGTTCATCGTCCTCATCTTCGCCGTAGAAACCGCTTTCGGGACGGATGTCAATTCTCCAGCCTGTAAGTCTTGCGGCAAGACGGGCATTCTGTCCTTTGTTGCCGATAGCAAGTGAAAGCTGACCGTCGGGAACGGTTGCACGGCAGCTCTTTGTTTCTTCATCTGTAATTTCAACCTTGCAAACGCTTGCAGGAGAGAGAGCCGCCGAAATGTACTTTACGGGATCATCGCTGTAAAGCACGATGTCGATTTTCTCACCGCCGAGTTCTTCAACAATCTTGTTTACACGAGCGCCCTTGTTGCCGATACATGAACCGATTGCGTCAACATCGGGATTTGAGCTGTAAACAGCCATTTTTGTACGGCTGCCTGCCTCACGGGAGATTGACTTTATTTCAACAACGCCGTCATAGATTTCAGGAACTTCCTGTTCAAACAAACGCTTTACAAGACCGGGGTGTGTTCTTGAAATGATTGCGTGAGGACCTCTTTCGTTGTCTTTGACATCTGCAATATAAACCTTAATGTGGTCGCCTTCTTTAAGGTCGTCATGACCGAGCTGTTCGCTCTTTGGCAGAGTAGCTTCGCTCTTGCCGATTTTGATTGTTGCAACGCCCGACTTAGGATCGATTCTTTCAACGGTTGCAGTAACAATTTCACCGAGCTTGCTCTGAAACTCAATAAGAGTTTGACCTTTTTCTCCCTGACGAATGCCCTGACGGATAACATTTCTTGCAGAAGAAACAGATGTCCAACCAAGGTGCTTGGGATCAATCGGAACTTCAATCTCATCGCCGACAATAAATTTCTTTCTCTTGTTAATCTGCTGAGCCTCCTCAACAGTAACCTCAAAGTTAGGATCAAAAACTTCGTCAACTACTGTTTTGACAAGCTTTGCGTCAAAGCTGTTCTTTTCCGGATCAACCTTGAATACAACATTTTCATTACCGCCGTAGTAGTTCTTGCAGGCAACGGAAATTGCCTTTTCAATGTTTTGAAGCATATAGTCCATAGGAATGCCCTTTTCATTTTCAAATGTTCTCAATGCCTCAAATAAATCTTTGTTAGTCATTTTCCAAATCATCCTTTTCTTATTTTTCGGTTATATACAAATTGTTATGCTGTTATGTGTATCCGTAGTGTTCAAACTGCAATTTTTAATCAAAATCGTCAAGCTTAATCCATGCGGCGTCCTTTTTGCTGATTGTGATTTCATTCTCACCGCTGTGATCCTCAATTGTGACCTTACCGTCGGAATAATCCTTTAAAACCCCTTTAAATTCTCTGCCTATGCCGTCAATGGGGCGGAGCATCTTAACCATAATATCCGCACCGATGAACTGCATGAAATGTTCGTCACGGATAAGCTCACGCTCAATTCCGGGAGAGCAGACCTCAAGACAGTACGCCTCCTCAATCGGATCAAGCTCATCAAGAGGACCGTTGATTGCACGGGAAACATTTTCGCAATCGTTAATGTCAATGCCTTCGGGCTTGTCAATGTAAACACGCAGGAAACGGTCTGCGCCTTCCTTGACATAACGCACATCCCAAAGTGAAAGTCCGAAGCCTTCAACAATCGGCTGACAAAGCTCCCATACTTTTGATACGGTTACACCGCCTTTGCTTTTTGCCATAAATTCACTGCCTTCCTGTCTGCAAAAATACCCTGTGCGAAATATTGCAGACAGATAAACCGCACCGAGGAACAAAGTGAAAACTAATAAATAAGGAGCGGGTTTGTTGCCCACTCCTTTAGCTTTCATTATTTACAAGAAAATTATAGCACCAAAACGGCTTATAATCAAGTGTTTTTCAAATCTTTTCGTATTTTTTACAAAAAAGTTTAAAAAAACATTTGAAATCACCGTGCAAATGTGTTATTATACTTCGTAGACACTTTACATCACGATGTTTTTGTGATATAATCACCGTGGTTTCGCGACCGTGTAAAAAAAGTAAAATTAATTTTGATTTTGTTATTGTTGGATTTTTACTGTTTTTTATATCAATGATTTGGCTGTTAATGTCCGAAATTTTGCGGGATTAACACTATAAAGGTTGCAACCTTACAATTAAATATGCTGATATAGCTCAGTAGGCAGAGTGCGTCCTTGGTAAGGACGAGGTCACGGGTTCGAATCCCGTTATCAGCTCCATAAGATAAACCGCATTGGTAAGCCATTTTTGGCAGTTTCAAGGCGGTTTATTTTATTTCTGCTAATGAATTATAAAGTGTTTTGCCGTTTATTTGCTGTTTATTGGGGTGAAAACGGGCTGAAATCGGCTAAAAGTTATGAAACAACTGCCGTTGATTTTATGGTAATAAATGGCATTTCAAAGCTATGAGAGTACTGAACGGGGCAAAGTGTACTTGCCTGTGTGGGAGTATTGCGGCTGTGTATGTGTTTGCTTGTTGGGTTTTGCCAAGTTTTCGCCTGCAATGGTATTGAATGGGCTATTCTTCAAAACGATACAGGCAGCGGTAGAGCATATTGCAACTATTTGCAACTAAGAATGTTGGTAAATGTTGGAGCAATTCGCAAAAGCAATGTGACTTTATCAATTGTATTCGTGAAGTAACGGTGCAATACTCATATATCGGAGCTGTTGACAATTAAAGCCGTGACGAACCCGTGAAGAGGTACGCCCCCCCGTTAAAATCTGCGGTGTTTGGATTTTACGAACCGTAGGGAGCAGTTAGAAATATTGTGCGGCTCATATATAGCCCCCCTCCCTGTTATTTACGGATATATAGCGGTATTTGGCGAAATATAAGAATATTAAGGCAGAAAAAAGGGCAACGGTTGTTATTCCGCTGCCTTTGCTTTTTCTCTCACATTCTCTCACATTTTACCGTGTGGACCTGCTGTGTTTTTGTACATCAGCTTTATAAATTTTAGAATTGCCACTAAAGCCTTGTGATTTTCAATAGCTTGTGTGTACTCGATAATTTCATTTCTGATTGCAATATCTGATTTCATTTTCAAGCCTCCGTTTATTTGTTTTCAGTTTTAAGATAAACAAAACATATGTAATCAAAAATCTTTTTAAGTTTCTTTTCGCTTTTGATTTTTGAAAGCATTTCGTCAATCATTTTCCTGTAATCACTCTTCATTGCGTAAGCCTCTTTTCATAAATTATATTGAAAGTGATAATCTCAAGCCCTGCACCATACCGGCATAGAAACCGCCAGTAATAGCCTGTAAGCGTGCATTTACGGTTGTAATGTTATCAATTATGCCGCTTAATAAACACGCCACAACAGCGGAAATATAGCCCATTTTGTACGCCTTGCCGCTGCCCACACTTGCATATACTGCAATTGCGTTGCGGTCATACTGATTATCGCTTTCCCTGTTCAGAATAAAGCTGACCATTTCGGGGTTGTATCTGCTCAAATGCTCTATTGCCTCTTGTCTGCGACCTTTGGTAACGCCTGCAACCTTTACGCTTGCTGTACCCTTATGGAGTTTCCACGCCATACGGAACGCCTGCGAAAGTGTATAGCCGCTCTTGCGGAGATTGTTTGCTACCTTGCAGATGATTGAACGGTTTAACATTTCGCTTTCCTCTTTCCTTATCCTGTGACTATATTATACACTGTACACAGTACAATTTCAATAGGCATAATAAACAAATATGCCCAGTGTATTTTGTAAATAATTACACTGGACACAGTATATGCAGTATGCTATAATAATACTTGTAAAGGAACGGCGGCGGTTGTTCTGACACCTCTAAAAGGGGGGTGATTGCGTGGAATACTTGACAATGATAGTATTGATACTTATATTTGCTACGGCTTACATAAATAACGCAAAAAAATAACCGCCCTGTGTTCGCACCACAAGACGGTTTTTAAATAAAACGGTTAAATGCGGAACAGCCTGTGCCGTTCCTTTTCACCTATATTATACAACAACAACAATTTGAAGTCAATAGATTTTTAACGGTCAGGCGGTGAAATAATGGCAGTAAATAAATATACAGAGGCAAGGCGTAGAGCTAACGAAAAGTACAATGCTAAAACATATGAAGAAATAAAGGTGCGTGTACACAAAGGACAAAAAGAAGTAATCAAGGCACACGCCGACAAACAAGGCGAGAGCGTAAACGGTTTTGTAAAGCGTGCCATAAGCGAAACAATGCAGCGTGACGGCGAATAATTCCACAGTATAACATATGCTTTTGAGGACGGAACGGGCAGCCGTTGCCCCTCGCAAGAGGTTAGGAGATGTGGGAGTGTCGCCCCACCAAAAACATATGCACTAAATAAGGCAAGCTCTGAAATATGGGCTTGCTTTTCTTTTGCCTGTGGATTCCTGCTATGCCGCTGCCGGATCGAATTTTAACACGCCCTAAATGAAATTTAACACGCCCTATTTGCTGTTTATTGACTGAACAATATAATAATCAACGCAAAAACGCCCCATACAAGCCGAGAATTGACCTGTACGGGGCTTTTGCTATGTTTTGATATAAGTTTACATTTTACACATTTGTTCGCTTGCAAGGCGTTTAAAATAATGCTTTTTACCCTGCGTTTGCTTTGCGGTTGGTGTTTAGGATTGTTTCAAGTGTATTCGCCGCCTGTCGGTCTGCCTCTTCAACAGCGTGTACATAGCGGTTAGTTGTTTTAAGCTGTGCGTGTCCGAGCCTTGACGCAACATTTTTGATATTCGTTCCGTTACTCAGCAAGAGCGTTGCCGAAGTGTGGCGGAGTGCGTGGAATTTACGGTGTTCAAGTCCTGCACGCTTTAAAAATCTTGAAAATTGCAGTGTCGGAGTTGTGGGGTACATAGGCTTTCCGTCAGCCTGTATAAATACCCATTCGTCACCCTGCCATTTATCACCGATTAAAAGCCTTGTTTTCATCTGCTCCGTTCTGTAAAGTCTTAGCATTTTCAGCATATACGGCGGCAAAATGATTGTGCGGCTTTTGCCTGTCTTTGTGGGTTTACTTTTGATTTCCTTTTCGCCTGTCAGCTTGTAATTGCTCCTGCTGACCGTGAGAACGCCCGTGTTAAAGTTTATATCAGACCATTTCAAGCCCACAAGCTCGCCACGCCTGCACCCTGTATTTAATGCAAGGTGTATCAGTAATTTGAACTGTAGCGGCTCATCTTCCAACTTATCAAGCAACACGGCTGTTTCTTCCTGTGTGAAGATTTCCGTTGTCTGCTCTGCAATTTTCGGTAATGTTATTCTGTCACTGTCGGCTGGATTTGTGCCGATTAAACCGAGCTTATACGCACTGTGCAACACCGATTGAACCATTGTGTAATATCTGCGAATTGTGGACGGTGTCAACTTTCCCTCTTTGCCGTCAAGGTGGGTTGTGCGTTCTTCAAGGGCGTTTACGAACCTCTGAATGTGTATAGGTTTAATATCTTTCAGCTTAAAGTGTCCGAGCATAGGCACTATGCAGATTTCAAGCATACGGCAGTATTTTTCATAGACAACGGGTGAAAGTCTGTGCTTTGCGTTTTCGAGGTACACGGGTACATAGTCAGCAAGTTTCATTCTTCCGTCAGTACCGACAGCACCGTCACGGCATTGCTCTTCAAACAGCACCGCTTGCCGCTGCACTTCCTTTTCAATCTGCTTTGCAGTCAGTCCCTTTTCGGGTGTATAAGTCATTGTGCGGCGTATCTGTCGCCCGTCAATCCCGTAACCGCAAGACACGGTTATTTCATAGCTTTTGTTACGCTTGCGTATATTTGCCATTTAATCACCGCCTTGTAATAACGATTTTTCAAGTTCCTTTCGGTGTTCTTCATCTTCTTTTTCTTTTTGCTCAATATCAGAAAACTGCTTATCAAGCCAAAATTCATAAAGTTCTTTGTCAATTGTATTGCTGTTGTACAACGCTTTCATTTTCTGCCATTCAGTCAAGAATTTATCTATGTAGTTATTTCCGAACGCAAGAAGATTTTTTGTGTATTTAAACTTTCCCCCCACAGATTCGTAATAATCTTGTAAAAAAAAGTATTCATCTTCATCAATCACAGTATTGCAAGCATTTTTCAACAATAATTTACTTTTATCATCTATCAAGTCAACATTATCAATCGAAATAGCTGTGTTTTCACTCATTTTAACAAGCATTCTTAAAAAGTCCACAGTTTCAACCTTGCTTTTGTTAGCTGCCGAGCCACAGAGCCAATCAAGGGAAACGCTTAACGCTTCCGCAAGTTTTGCGGCGTTTTCAAGTGACGGATTACAGCCTTTTTTACTGTCTGTACTCTCATATGCTGAAATTGTGGCAGCGGTAACGCCCGACTGTTTCGCAAGCTGTGCTTGTGTAAAATCCTTTGCACGCCTTGCCTCTTTTAATCGCCTTGAAAATATACTAATATCCATTGTGCAACGCTCCTTATTGTATTGCTGTATCTTAATAATATCATTCATTTTTGAAAATGTCAACAACAACAATTTTAATTCAATTATTTTTTATTTTCTAAAATATACTTGATTTTTCAAAGGCAAACCGTTATAATTAAAACTGTTGAAAGCAACAACAACATTAACCGAAAGGAGTAAAAAGACTTGCAAAGAAATCTTGACATCAGAGAGGCGGCACAGAATAACGCTGTAATGCTGTGGGAGATTGCCGACAAAATAGGCATAGCTGACAGCAGTTTCAGCCGCAAACTACGCCGTGAATTGTCACAGGGCGAGAAACAGCGTATATTCTCTGCAATTGAAGAAATTGCAAAAGAAAAAGCCGTTGACTAACCACCACGAAAGCCAACGGCACAAGCTGCATAACCGCACACAAGCAGAAATTTTGAACTAATTTCAACCGCTTTTGTGCCTTTATATGAGCGATACACAGCCTAAGCAGATTATAACATTATAAAACGGCTGTGTAAATACGAAATGAAAGGATAATTATTCTATGAAACTTGCAAGAATGCGAACGCTTGACGAATGTTTCGCTGAGATTAAAGCAATGGACGAAAACACAGCCATTTCAAAATGTTACATACGCCGCCTTGCACTATCGGGCAAAATCCCCGTTGTAATGTGCGGCAGAAAAAGACTTATCAACCTTGACGGGCTTATAAATTATCTTTCGTACAGCGGCAATACAACCGAAATCGCACCCGAATACACCCCGTCAAACAACATCAGACCGATATATTAAGGCGGTGATATATTGAATTCATCACAAGAACCAACGAAAAAACCACCATATTTTTACTTTTACACGAAGTACTTTGATTTCATAAACCTATTATCAGATGAAGAAGTCGGTCAAGTGATAAAATACATTGGTGAATATATTCAACAGTACAACACCGATAATACAGCCGCTGTACAAGTGAAAAGCAATAATGTTAGTGTTATTATGCTATGTACAATGTTTGAACAAGATATAAACAACGCTTTTAAAAAGTATTTCGCACAATGTAAAAACGGTGCAAAAGGTGGAGCACCGAAAGGAAACAAAAATGCCGCCAAAAAGGATAGCAAAAAAAGCCTTGAAAGTGTTGAAACATCTGAAGATAACGCACGAATGGCAACTATTATTTTGATTATCTTAGAAGAAAAAAAGGGCGAAACAAAGAAAAAGTTAAAAATGCCACAAATAGCAGATTTCGCCGCTTGCATATTTTTACTTGATGATTTCAGGCTTGAAATAGGCGAATTTGAAGAGGAATTAGGATACAAGACGATTTACAGTTATATTCTTGACAAAGGTGCGACCGCTGCTATTAAAGAATTTAAAAGATATACAAAAGAGCAATGGGAAGAGAGCAAAGAAAATACCTTGTTAAACTTTAACGAAATTTATTCTAACACAAAGGAAAAAGCTCTGTTCTTTCTTTCCTTTGATGAACAGGAATTGAATAAATTTTATGATAAATGCAACCCAGATACCACCACAGAGAACACAAAGCCACCAAAAAATGAAACTGAGGGGCAACCTGCTCCGAAACCCGAGTTCAGTGAAATCAGAAAATTTTATAAAGATTACACGGGCTTTGATGATGCGTATTTGTGTGATGAGTTTGTTCAGAAGATGGATAAAAACGGTGTTGACTGGAACGAATGGGAGAGTAAGCTGTTAGCCTATGCGATAAAGACAGGGAAACTAAATGAATAAGTGCGATGAGGTTTTAAAACAACCCAAAAACAACCCAAATCAACCAAATATAATATAATTAAAGTAAAGTAAATTAAGTTAAAATAATAAACAAAAGTAATATTATTTTAACTTAATACCTTTAACGAACTTTTTTACACTTGCTTGCTATTCGCAAGTGTAAAGTTCGTTAAAGGCTGTAAAAGGAAAAAGTCTTAGAATCTGTGAACGCTGATAACAGGGAAAGGATACAAGCAAAATGGATAGAATACACAGAACGGATTTAATTTTTTCGCAACAGTTTGAAAAAGCTATGATAAAAAGAAATATCAGCCCTACAGAGTTGGCGAGGAAATCGGGAGTACAACGCAGTCAGATATACAGGTACTTAACCGCTGAAACAGCACCGACAACGAACAATATACGAAGATTGTCAATTGCTCTGAATGTTACTACTGATTATCTGCTTGGAGTATCAAAGACCGAAAGCAATTAACCCACTGCAAACAATTGAATAACGCAACAAGCCGTGTATTTCTTCCGTGTGGTGACAAAAGCAACACCCTAAAGAGATACACGGCTTTTCTATTGTCAGATTTTTCGGCCCATTAAAAAGAGAATATACAGCGGCATAGCAAGTTATAAGCAAGTGAAAACAGCGGCATAATGCCCAAATAACAGCCGTATAAAAGTCACTACAGCGATAAAAAGCAAGTTATAAGCAAGTTACACACCTTGCCTGTTTCGTGCCATACAAGGCAAGTACACCAACCCCATAAATACACCGCAACGCACCCACAATTTCAAGCCCCTTTTTCTGCCGTTTATTTGCCGATTATTTGCCGTTTAATTCCGCTAAAATAAACAGCAACCCATAAAATCCCATAAAAGCTAAATAACTAAAAATCGCATTATAAAGCCGTTTATTGAACCTTGCAAAATCTCATAAAAACACACAAGGCAGTTTGGTAAGGACGAGGTCACGGGTTCGAATCCCGTTATCAGCTCCATAAAAGGGTATTGGTTAAAAAGACTGATACCTTTTTATTGTTGTTTCAGATTAAGATATGGGATTCGAAAGCCCGTTTAGAAAACGCTTTAGTAAAGCGTTTTTAGGGCGTAGCGTTGATGGGCGTTCAAAATTTGCACCGCAAACAACAAGCGAGGTATGTACTCTCGCAATTGTTTTCGTGGCTTTTAATGAAGTCATTAAGAATATAAAGAAATAACCGCCCTGTGTAGCAGCACAAGACGGTTAAGTTGAAAAATTTAATCTAGTTGCAAGCGAAACAGCTAAAGCCGTTCCTTTTCACCTATATTATACAACAACAACAAGTTGAAGTCAATAGATTTTTAACGGTCAGGCGGTGAAGAAATGGCAGAAAATAAGAACAGCAGGGCGAGAATTGAGGCAAACAACCGATATAACGCTAAAGCATATGACCGTATCAATGTTGCTGTGCCGAAAGGTCGAAAGGATATTATCAAAGCCCACGCAGAAAAGAACGGCGAAAGCGTGAACGGCTTTGTTAATCGTGCTATTAATGAAACAATGCAGCGTGACGGTGAGTAATTCCACAAGGCAAGCTCTGAAATATGGGCTTGTCTTGTTTTGTTTTAGTTGACAGGTTTCTTAACGGATTTAATTTTCCAAAACAGCCAATCCAAAACAGCCAAATGAAAGTATTTTTGAAATTATGTAAAATATACTTGACAATAAGTAACTTTTAATGTACTATAATGGTACAGAAAGCTTTTTGTACGCATTGTGGATTTTTTAAGTATTCACATCTAAACACATAAAATTTTTAATATTATTTGCGGATTATCGGTTGGACGAATAAATCTGCAAATTGGCTGATTTATTTGGGAGATGTTATTATGGGAGAAAAATACTATTGGGTGCTTGGTTTTTGTTGCGGTTTTATTGCCGTAGTTATCGTAACGCTCATTATCGCAAACATTAAAAGGAAAAAGAACACTTACACAGAATACGATGAACGACAGGTTCTTGCACGGGGCAAGGCTTATAAATCGGCATTTTTTGTGCTTATCGGGTACATAATTGCCTGCGCTTTAGTTAATGTTTTGGAGATTAATTGGGCTGAACTCAGCGTTCAAATGTTCATAGGACTGTTTCTTTCAACCGCCGTATTCGTCGGAGTAAGCATTTTCAATGACGCATATTTCACATCGAATAAAGGCAGAAAGAGTCTTTTAGGCCCTTTGGCATTTGTTGTGGGAGCAGAATGTTTGGGAATTGCTTTCGACAACAAAACCTTTGTTACAAACGGAATAGCAAATCTTGGCATTATTCCTATCATTACAATGATTTGGGCAATAAGTATTTTTGTGATGATTGTCATCAAAACAATAATTGACAAAAAGGCAGTTGAAGAATGAAGAATTTAAGATTAAAAAGCGCCCGTGCCGCAAAAGATTTGTCACAGCAACAGCTTGCGGAACTTGTAAAGGTGTCAAGACAGACAATAAGCGCAATTGAAAAGGGCGACTACAATCCCACAATTAACCTTTGCATAGCAATATGCAAAGCACTTGACAAAACCCTTGATGAATTGTTTTGGGAAGAATAAGCAAATTTTAACGGCAATCGGTGATTTGTTTCTCGGTTGCCGTTTTTATTTTTACCGTTTCAAAATCAAACGGAAAATTGCCACGGCAAATATTACAATGTGGGGGAATTGTAAAAATTAACGAAAAATGCTTGAAAAATGTCGGGTTAAGCCGTATAATATAGGTGTTTGAGGATTTCGGACTCATACAATTTATTGAAAGGAGAAGTACACATGATTTATTCAAAAGAAGTTGAAAATATGTGCACTGTAGCAAAGGGACCTAAGCACGGTCCTGCACCTATTCCCGAAGAGGGCAAATGGGTAAAATCTTATGACATTAAAGACATTTCAGGTCTTTCACACGGCATTGGCTGGTGTGCTCCTCAGCAGGGTGCCTGCAAGCTTACACTTAATGTTAAAGACGGTATCGTTGAAGAGGCTCTTGTTGAAACAATCGGTTGTTCGGGTATGACTCACTCTGCAGCTATGGCAGCAGAAATTCTTCCTAATAAAACACTCCTTGAGTGCCTTAACACAGACCTCGTTTGTGACGCTATCAACACAGCTATGAAGAACATCTTCGAGCAGCTCGTTTACGGCAGAAGCCAGACAGCTTTCTCAGAGGGCGGTCTTCCGATCGGCGCAGGTATGGAGGATCTCGGTAAGGGTCTTCGCAGCCAGGTTGGTACAATGTACAGCACAAACGCTAAGGGCGTTCGTTACATGGAAATGGCTGAAGGCTATGTTCTCAAGACAGCACTTGACGAGAACGATGAAGTTATCGGCTATCAGTTCGTAAAGCTCGGCAAAATGCTCGAGGACATTCGTCACGGCGTCGAGCCAAACGAAGCATACAAGAACAACATCGGTCAGTACGGTCGTTTTGACGGCGCAGCTAAGTACATTGACCCTCGTGAAGAATAATTCGGTAAGGAGGACACCATAATGGCAGTAACATTTGAAGGTATGGAAAGAAGAATGCCTAAAATTGAGAAGTGCCTTGCCGAATACGGTATTGCAAATCTTGAAGAGGCAAGAAAAATTTGTAACGATCTCGGTTTTGACCCCTACGACATCGTAAAGGGCGTTCAGCCGATCGCATTTGAAAACGCAGGCTGGGCTTACACACTCGGTTGTGCAGTTGCAGTTAAGAAGGGCGCAAAGACTGCTTCAGAGGCAGCAGAAGCTATCGGTATCGGTCTTGAGGCTTTCTGTATTCCCGGCTCAGTAGCTGAGCAGAGAAATGTTGGCCGTGGTCACGGTAACCTCGGCGCAATGCTCCTCAGAGATGAAACAAAGTGCTTTGCATTCCTCGCAGGTCACGAAAGCTTTGCAGCAGCAGAGGGTGCTATCGGTATCGCTCGTAACGCTAACAAAGCAAGAAAAGAGCCGCTCCGTGTTATCCTTAACGGTCTTGGCAAGGACGCTGCTTACATTATTTCAAGAATCAACGGCTTTACATATGTAAAGACTCAGTTTGACTATTTCACATCAGAGCTTAAAATCGTTGAAGAGAGAGCTTTCTCAGACGGTGAAAGAGCTGCAGTTCGCTGCTACGGCGCTGACGATGTTCGTGAAGGTGTTGCAATCATGCAGCATGAAAATGTAGGTGTATCTATCACAGGTAACTCTACTAACCCGACTCGTTTCCAGCACCTCGTTGCAGGTACATACAAGAAGTGGGCAAATGAGAACGGCGTTAAGTATTTCTCGGTTGCATCAGGCGGCGGCACAGGCCGTACACTTCACCCCGATAACATGGGTGCAGGTCCTGCATCATACGGTCTTACAGACTCAATGGGCAGAATGCACGGTGACGCTCAGTTCGCAGGTTCATCTTCTGTTCCTGCTCATGTTGAAATGATGGGTCTTATCGGTATGGGTAACAACCCGATGGTTGGTGCTACAGTTGCTTGCGCAGTTGCAGTTTATGAAGCTGTTAACAAGTAATTACCAATCTTTTCAATAAATTAAAAAGGGGTCGGCTCTTTGAGTCGATCCCTGATTTTTTGTGCAACGAAAATCCACGATTGTATCAGCATTTTAACAAGTTGGAATTGCAAATACAAAAATATTAAGCTGAATGATTCCGTCGCCCCGAACGGTATGGCGGAATTTTTTATGCATTTTTACTTTAACGAGTTTATGTTTACGGATATTCTTTACAGTGTATATGTTACTTATTTGCAGATTCTTTTTTAAACCAAAAGAATCGACTGACTTGCAGTAACAGCTTACTCTTTCAGTTTGTTAAGCTTTTCAATATGCTTCATACGCTTGTAGCGGTAGAGAATGTTTTCTGCCCATTCACGGTCAATTTTAAGAAAGCCCTTTAATTTTTTGTCCTTATACGCAAGCGAATCGACAATTTTCTTCGATTTAACATAAATTTCAAGTCTTGCTGTCTGAACATACGGCGTATGCTTTTCACCTGTAAAATATGTAAATCCCATTGTGTTGCGTTCACGATCGTACATTGAAAGGTAGCCGTCATGAATTTCCGCACCGTTAAGCTTTTTGGAAACCGTTTGGCTGATTGCAAGCTTTGTAAGCTCAACCGACATATCGTCAAGTCCTGACTCAAAGATAAAAATTTTCTCCTTGAACGAATTGAAGGTCGGAACAATTCGTTTGCTTATGTTGCGGAGATTGCTGTATTTTTCTTCAAGCTCGTTGTCGCAGAGCTGAAAATGATCAATTTTGGGAATGAAATACACCATAAAACGATTCTTCATATCATTGTAGAGAATCGGATATGTGAGCCTTGCAGAGTATCCGCACGACGGACATTTCCACGCAAAAAGCTCACCGTCAAGCGCTCTTCTGCGCACACCCTTTGTTACGGACGGGTTGATGCTGGTGTAAACATCAGCCTTGCTCATTTCACCGCACATTGGGCAGACGATTGCCTTGGTAATTTTCTTTTCAGGCATCCAAACCACCTCTTTAACACTCTATGAAACTAATTATAGCAATTGACCGTGATTTTAACAAGTAAATTTTAAAAAAATGTTGATTTTATCAAAAAAATCTGTCATAATAATAGAAATAAGTTTAATATTATTCGCTACGGCAGAATGTGTCAGAGTGTTTGTGCCAAAGCGGTTTTAAAGGAGAAATTTACTATGACGATACTTGACAGTGTAAAAGGAACAGTAAATACAGCCGTTGATACAATTTCATCGGTAGCTCAGACAATAGTAGAAAAGAACAGAACAAACGCAAAGCTCAACAGATTAAGACTTGTTATGAAAAGCGAAAGCGAGCTTATGAACAGAGCATATATTGCTCTCGGAAAGATTATGTACGACAGCAGAAAGAAAGGCACTGAAATTAATGATGCCGAGTGCGAAAAGCTTTTGAAGGTTATTGACACTTCAAAGGCCAAAATCGCAAAAGCAAGAGAGTGTTACAGAAAGATTGTCAACAGCTCAAACGATATTTTCTACGGCAATCCCGAGGCTGCTCCCGAGGTTAAAGAGGATGATATTGTTGATATTACAGTAGCTTGCTCAAATGAGGGCGACTACAAGTCATCTCCTTTTAAAGAGGAAAAGCCTGTTGAAAAACAGCCCGAGGCTGTTACCGAAGAAAAGGCAGAACCCGAGCATCTTACAAACATCTGTGACCTCAAGGCAGAGCTTGAGGCAAAGCGTGAAGAAGGACTCTCCGAGTCCGCAGATTCAGACGAGGCAGATGACGGTGAAGCTCCTCACGGTGAACTTTTCTGATAATTTAAATACTTAAAGCTGAAGACCTGCCGATTTCGGCAGGTTTTTCTGCATTTTTAAGATATATTAAAGTCGGAACAATACTCCGCTTTGCTTTTGAGGGCAAATTATATGCAGTAGATTATACATTATGCCCTTTATGTGTATTGAATTTTTGTGATAAAAATGGTAAAATTCATCAAAGGTGAAAATATTCCAAATTAGAATTATTTTCTTAGCAAAAAATACTATAATTAATTAGATATGCACAATGAGATTACTATGTATTGATTTCGGAGGCACAAGTTGAAATTAGGATTGGATATTGGCTCAACAACAATAAAATGTGTTGTGCTTGACGACGAAAACAAATTAATATACAGCACATATGAAAGGCATTATTCCCGAATTACGGAAAAGATTGCAGAAATTCTTGCACTTGTACGGACAAGGATTGACGGCGTTGAAAATGCCTCGGTGGCTCTTTCGGGTTCTGCCGGAATGGGTGTTGCCGAGTCTGTCGGCGTTGATTTTATTCAGGAGGTTTACGCAACAAGAGTTGCCGCCAATACTTTTATTCCGGGTACAGATGTTATAATTGAACTCGGCGGTGAGGATGCAAAGATATTGTTCCTCACAAATGGACTTGAGGTAAGAATGAACGGTACCTGCGCCGGCGGCACGGGTGCGTTTATTGACCAGATGGCAACACTTCTGAATGTTAAGCTTGAGGATATGGACGAGCTTGCAAAACAGCACGAAAAGACATACACAATCGCATCAAGATGCGGTGTGTTTGCAAAGACCGATATTCAGCCGCTTCTTAATCAGGGTGCGAGGAAGAGCGACATCGCAGAGAGTATTTTCAATGCGGTTGTAAGCCAGACTGTTGCAGGTCTTGCACAGGGCAGAGAAATTGAAGGTCAGATTGTATATCTCGGCGGACCTCTTACATTTATGAGCGAACTACGAAACTGCTTTGACCGCACGCTCGGAACAAAGGGAATCTGTCCCGAAAATTCACTTTATTATGTTGCCTGCGGTGCGGCTTTGTGTGCCGAAAAGACTATTGATTTTGACGAGGTTATCGAAAAGGTAAAGAACTACCGTGGCAGCGGTAACTTTGCGTTCAATCAGCCGCTCTTTAAAAACGAAGAGGAGTACAGAAAATTCTGCGACCGTCATGCAAAGGCTGATGTTAAGCAGAAGGAGCTAAAGGGATACACAGGCAAGGCTTATATAGGAATGGACGCAGGTTCGACAACCGTAAAGGGTGTTGTCCTCAATGATGACGGTGAGCTGCTCTATTCAAAATATCTGCCATCAAAGGGAAACCCCGTTGAGATTATGAAGCAATTCCTTGACGAGGTTTACGAAATAAATCCCGAAATAAATGTTGTTTCTTCTGCCGTAACAGGTTACGGAGAGGACATTGTAAAGAACGCATTTGCGGTTGATTACGGCATTGTTGAAACAATCGCCCACTTTACCGCCGCAAAATACTTTATGCCCGATGTTGAATTTATCATCGATATCGGCGGTCAGGATATCAAATGCTTTAAGATACATAACGGTGCAATTGACAACATCTTCCTTAATGAGGCTTGTTCATCGGGCTGCGGAAGCTTTTTGCAGACCTTTGCAAACGCTCTCGGATATGAGATTGCCGACTTTGCAAAGCTCGGACTTTTTGCAAAGCGTCCCGTTGACCTCGGCTCACGCTGTACCGTATTTATGAATTCAAGCGTTAAGCAGGCTCAGAAAGACGGCGCTACAATTGAAGATATCTCGGCAGGTCTTTCACTCAGCGTTGTAAAGAATGCCCTTTACAAGGTTATTCGTGCGTCAAGCCCCGACGAACTCGGCAAGCGTGTTGTAGTTCAGGGCGGTACTTTCCTTAACGACGCTGTTTTGCGTGCATTTGAACAGGAAATGGGCGTTGAAGTTGTCCGTCCTAACATTGCAGGACTTATGGGTGCTTACGGTGCGGCTCTTTACGCAAAGAAAAAGTCAAAGGGTGTTGGCAAGAGTACAATTACCGACAAAAAGGGACTTGATGAATTCGTTCACGAAATCAAGGTTGCAAACTGCGGTATGTGCAACAACAACTGCCGTCTTACAATAAATTCATTCGGCAAGGGCAGAAAGTTTATTGCGGGAAACCGTTGTGAAAGACCAATCACAAAGAAGGCTCCTGCAAACGATATGAATATGTATGCCTATAAGCTGAATCTCATTGATTCCTACAAGCCTGTTGAAGGCATAAGAGGTAAGCTTGGAATTCCTATGGCGCTCAATATGTATGAGCTTTATCCGTTCTGGTACAGATTTTTTACAGAACTTAAATTTGAGGTGTTCCACTCACCGTATTCAACAAGAAAGCTTTATCAGAGAGGTCAGCAGACAATTCCGAGCGATACCGTTTGCTTCCCTGCAAAGCTTGTTCACGGTCACATTCAGACTCTTATTGATATGGGTGCAGAAACAATTTTCTACCCCTGTCTTTCCTATAATTTTGACGAACATCTCGGAGATAACCATTACAACTGTCCTGTTGTTGCTTACTATCCCGAGGTTATCAAAAACAATATGAAGGATATACGCAAGGTTCACTTCATAAAGGAATACTTCGGTATTCACCGCCCGAACGATTTTCCTAAGAAAGCCTATGAAAGACTTTCGTTCCACTTCCCCGACCTCACTCTTAACGAGGTCAGAAATGCGGCTAAGCTTGCATATCAGGAACAGGAAAATTACAGAAAAAAGGTTATTGACAAGGGCAACGAGATTATTGCCAAGGCTGAAAAAGAGGGCAAAAAGATTTTTGTTCTTGCGGGCAGACCCTATCATATTGATCCCGAAATCAACCACGGAATCGACAGGCTTATCTCGGGCTTTGATGTTGCAATCGTCAGCGAAGATGTTGTTTCTCCGAGGGCTGAACATTTCCGGACTCATGTTCTCAACCAGTGGACATATCACGCAAGACTTTATGCGGCGGCGAAATATGTTACTGAAAGAAAGGACATGGAGCTTGTTCAGCTTGTATCCTTCGGCTGCGGTGTTGATGCGATTACAACCGATGAGGTAAGAGAAATCCTTGAAAGCAAAAATAAGATTTACACTCAGATTAAGATAGATGAAATTACAAACCTCGGAGCAGTTAAAATCCGAATCCGCAGTTTGCTTGCTGCGCTTGAAAACGATTGATGAAAGGAAATTCTGTTATGGCAGAGTTGAAGTATGACAAAAAAACAGGTCGTTTGCTGTTTACAAAGCAGATGAAAAGGGAATACACAATCCTTATGCCCAATATGGCGCCTATTCATTTTAAAATACTTGAAAAGGTGTTCAACTACTATGGCTATAAGTCTGATTTGCTCGACACAACAGGTCCGGAGATTGCGCAGACAGGTCTTAAATATGTTCACAACGATACCTGTTATCCGGCTTTGCTGGTTATAGGTCAGTTCATCAATGCTCTGCAAAGCGGAAAGTATGATGTTCACAAGGTTGCTCTGATGATTACTCAGACAGGCGGCGGATGTCGTGCGTCAAACTACATTTTTCTTTTGAGAAAGGCTCTCAAAAAGGCAGGCTTTGAGTTCGTTCCCGTAATTTCGCTTTCATTCGGTATGGAACACAACAGCGGTTTTTCGCTCACACTTCCGCTTATCCGCAGATTTGTCGGCGGTCTTGTGTACGGCGACCAGTTAATGCTGCTTTCAAACCAGACAAAGCCCTATGAGGTGAACAAGGGTGAAAGTATGGCGCTTGTTGATGAGTGGACGGATAAAATTTCCGATATGCTCATACAGGGCAAGGGCTACACTCTTGAAGAAATTGACGAAACTCTTGATAAAATTACAAAGTCATTTACAAAAATAGAGCTTAATAAAGTGCCGAAGGTTAAAGTCGGCATTGTCGGCGAAATCTATGTAAAATACTCCAAAATGGCTAACAACGGTCTTGAGGACTTCCTTGCAGATCAGGATTGCGAGGTTTGCATCCCCGGACTTATGGGTTTTGCGTCGTTTAAGGTTGATAACCGTATTGAGGACTATAAGATGTTCGGAGGAAGCAGAGTTAAATACAAATTCTGTTCGATGCTTCTTAACTACCTCACAAAGCTTGAGGGACTTATGGTTGATGCGGCTGAAAAGTACGGCTTTGTTCCGCCTCACAGATATGCTCACACAAAGGAGCTTGTAAACGGTGTTATCGGCTACGGCAGTAAGATGGGCGAGGGTTGGTTGCTGACAGCCGAGATGATTGAACTTGCCGATACAGGCTATGAGAATATCGTATGCACACAGCCTTTCGGTTGTCTGCCGAATCATATCAACGGCAAGGGCGCAATCAGAAAGATTAAAGAAATCAGACCGAATGCCAATATCGTTACCATCGACTATGATCCTGGTGCGCCGAAGGTAAATCAGGAGAACCGTATCAAGCTGATGCTTGCTGTCGGCAAAGAGGAACTCAAGAAAAAGCTTGAGGCTGAAAAAAATGGCGAAAAAGCCGAATCGTCAGAGAAGTCAGAGAAAAAGTAATTTAATATCAATGCTTATGAGTCATCGCAGATTGCGGTGGCTTTTTTATTTTGCGGTAATATCAGGCAGAAAAAGCTAATACAATTTTACAGGGGTTTATCTCGTTTTTGAGGAAAAAATAAGTGTAAAAATCGGGGGATATTATGAAAAAACGACTTAAAGGATTTTTTCAAAGGCTTGCACGGTGGCTGAATGTGCGTGAAATGCGACAGCACAAGGTTAAGGCAGGCGTTTACATCATAATAAGGCTCATACTTGTGTCACTTTTGACTGCCGGCATTTTAAACGGAAAATGGGAGAATGTCATGACCTGTGTGTTAACGCTCGGACTGTTGATGCTTCCGTTGTTCATCGACCGAAGGCTGTCGGTAGCGTTGCCGAGTGTGCTTGAAACGATTGTTGTGCTGTTCGTGTTTGCGGCAAATGTTATGGGTGAGCTCGGTGCGTTCTACGAAAAGATTCCGATATGGGATTCATTGCTCCATGCCGTGAACGGCTTTATTTGCGCAGGCGTTGGTTTTGGACTGACCGATATTTTGAACAGAAGCGAACGGGTGAAATTGAGCCTCTCGCCCATGTTCGTGTGCCTGTTTTCGTTCTGCTTTTCAATGACAGTCGGTGTTGTGTGGGAGTTTTTTGAGTTTGGTGCGGATATGCTTTTTGAAAAGGATATGCAAAAGGACACCGTAATCACGGCAATACATTCGGGCTTGATTTCGGGCAAGCCGAATGTGATAATGCACATCAGGGATATAACATCAACCGTTGTGAACGGTGAAAATCTCGGCATTAACGGCTATCTTGACATCGGTCTGATTGATACAATGAAAGATTTGCTTGTTAATTTTGTAGGAGCGGCAGTTTTTGACACCATAGGTTGGTTTTACCTGAAAGGAAGAAGTGCAGGTTTTTTGCGGAATTTTATCCCAAGGAAGAAGTAGAGGCGATCACGGCGAGCCGCCGTTCCCAATTTGTGCAGACAGTAGCGGCGATCAGTTATCGCCAATCGGTTTGGTTGTAAAACCAAACCGAACAAACCGCAAGTCAATTTTGTGGTATTATTATCTGTTAAAGCAATCATATAATGTCGAACCAATTGTAAAATTGGTTCGATTGGCGGTCAATGACCGCCGCTACGGGAATGCACATTATTTTCAGACAAACAAAAGGCAGCCACATTGCCGTGACTGCCTTTTTGCTTTTGGTGATATTCTTATATTAAAATTACTTATCTTCCTGAAGTGTGATTTCAACCTCACCGTCGCCCGATGATGAGCTGTAATATTTAACCTTGATTTTGTCCCCCGGCTTGTGGGTTTCAAGAATCGCATAAACATCTGCAAAGCTTGTAATTGTTTCGCCGTCAACCTCTGTGATGATATCGCCTTCTTCAAGGCTTGTGCCGTCACACGGACCGCCCGATACGATACTCTGAACATAAATGCCCTGCGGAACATTGTAATTTGATGCCTGATCGGAGGTTACTGCAATGCCCGAAATGCCGATTTTTACTCTGCCTTCAACATAGCCGTTCTTTACAAGTGTGTCAACAATGTTTTTTACTGTCTGTGACGGAATTGCAAAGCCCATACCTTCGTAGGTTTCGGAAACAATCTTTGAAGTTGTAATTCCGACAACCTGACCGTAGTAGTTTACAAGCGGACCGCCCGAGTTGCCCGGATTGATTGCGGCATCGGTCTGAATGTACTTTGTAAGGCTTGATGTTGAAAGCTTTCTGTCAAGTGCCGAAATAACGCCCTTGGTTGTTGTGTTCTGATAGTCAAGACCGCCCGGATTGCCGACTACGATAATATCCTGACCTACTTCAAGCTGTGACGAATCGCCGAATGTTGCAGGAGTAAGTCCCTTTGCGTCGTCCATTTTGAGAACTGCAATATCAGTTCTTGAATCGTAACCTACAACACCTGCCTTGTATACCTTGCCGTCAGATGTTACAACTCTGATTGCATAGGCTGTTTTGCTGTTGCCGATTACATGAGCGTTTGTGATAACATAGCCGTCCTGTGAGAAGATAATTCCGCTTCCCTGTGAAGATGCGGTTGTTGTGTCAGCCTGATCGGGTACATCGTCCGAGTAACAGAGAATGCCGACTACCGAGTCGGAAACCTTTTCTGACGCTTTTGCGGCTGTGTAGCTGTTGTTTGTTTTTGCGTCTTTCGGATTGCTTTCAAGCTTCATACCCGAGTAATCCTTGTTCACCTTGTCACTGTAGTCCGACTCATCGTGAGTTTTACTCTGTGAAGATGTGTCGGGAAGGGTTTCAAACGGTGTTGTACTGTCTTCTTTCGGAACTCTGAACGAATTGCCCGAATCACTTCGGTCGTTGTTCAAATCTTCTTTTATGTCAACCGAAAACCCGTACACCATCATGCCGATAAAACCGATTGTAAGAAGTGAACAGAGAACGATAATCAACGCAATTATTCCGCCCTTTGTTTTCTTTTGGGGGTACTGTGCGAACATCTGCGGATTGTATTGCTGATTGTATGTACCGTTGTTGCCGTAGGGAGGCTGTCCGTACATATTCTGCTGATACGGAGGTACATTCTGATTGTACCCTGTGTTGTTTTGATACTGTCCGTACTGCTGATTGTTCTGGTTATACTGCGGATTCTGTCCGCTGTAGGGATACTGACCGTAACCGTACTGCCACGGCTGAGCGTAGGTGTTCGGATTCGGATTTTGATTCTGCTGATACGGCGGAACATTTTCAGTCGGATTTGCATCGTTTGCCGTATTTTGATTGTTGTTGCCGAAAATGTAATCGCCGTACGGTGTGTTGCCGTTCTGCGGCTGAACATTTTGAGCCTGTTCTTCCTGTGTTTCGGGTTCGGAAACGGGAATTGTCTGTTCCGTGTTCATATTATTGTTTTGTACGGGCCTTTCGGTGAACGGCTTTTGCGGTTCAAAACCACCCATATTGTTGTTGTCAAAATTGTCCATAAAAGTTACTCCTACATTTATTTGTTACCGTGGGGTACAAACTGCGTTTGTCCTTAAGTAATGAAACAAAATTTTTTGCAAGCAAATTGCCGAAATGAACAAATATTTCGTAGTGGCGGATAGCACCTACCCCTACGGGATAGTTTACAAAAAATATTATCATACAACGCTCGACCAAAATCAAGTATTGTAATTTACATTTATATTATACCTTTTCACAAAATCAAAATCAACCTTGTTGTGTTACGGAAGTGTGAGTTTATTTTGAAAGTTTAGTGATAATTGACTAAAACAGGACAAAATGAAGAATTTTTCGACTAATTGTTAAAATTTTCACTAAATCTTCTTTTTAGGTCTTTATATTTTCAAAAATATATTGTATAATAAACTTAAATCGGCAGGTGGGAACGCTTGTCTGCTGAAATTTTTTACAAAAGGAAGATTAAAATGCCATTAGTAAACGCTAAAGAAATGCTTACAAAAGCAAAGGCAGGCCACTATGCAGTAGGTCAGTTCAACATCAACAACCTTGAATGGACAAAATCAATTCTTTTAACAGCACAGGAACTCAACTCACCTGTTATCCTCGGTGTATCTGAGGGTGCCGGTAAATATATGTGCGGCTACAAAACAATCGTTGGTATGGTAAACGGTATGCTCGAGGAACTCAACATCACAGTTCCTGTTGCTCTCCACCTTGACCACGGTTCATACGAAGGCGCTAAGAAGTGTATCGAAGCAGGTTTCAGCTCAATCATGTTCGACGGTTCACACTATCCGATCGAAGAGAACATTGAAAAAACAAAGGAACTCGTTGCAACTTGTAACAAGCTCGGTCTTTCACTTGAGGCTGAAGTTGGTTCAATCGGCGGCGAGGAAGACGGCGTAATCGGCATGGGCGAATGTGCAGATCCTAAGGAATGCAAAATGGTTGCAGACCTCGGCGTAACAATGCTCGCAGCAGGTATCGGTAACATTCACGGTAAGTATCCTGCAAACTGGAAGGGCCTCAGCTTTGAAACTCTTGACGCTATCCAGCAGCTTACAGGCGAGATGCCGCTCGTTCTCCACGGCGGTACAGGTATCCCTGCTGACATGATCAAGAAGGCTATCTCACTCGGCGTTTCAAAGATCAATGTTAACACAGAGTGCCAGCTCGCATTTGCAGCAGCTACAAGAAAGTATATTGAAGAGGGCAAGGACCTTGAAGGCAAGGGCTTTGACCCAAGAAAGCTCCTCGCTCCCGGCGCAGAGGCTATCAAGGCTACTGTTAAGGAAAAGATGGAACTCTTCGGTTCAGTTAACAAGGCTTAATTTTAAGCACGCAAAACTTAATCTATTGCAAAAATTTCAGGGACAGCGTTATCTGCTGTCCCTGTTTTATGTTTAATTTTAGCTTTATTTGCTTACAACCGAAATTCTTTCGCCGATGTGATTGCCGTTTGCAATTTCGTCAACAAAAGCGATTGCATAGTCAGCATAGCTGATAACGCTTTCGCCCTTTGAGTTGAGAACAAGTTCTTCACCGCCGAGTGTGTACTCGCCTGTTCTTTCGCCGTCAGCCTGAAAATCTCCGGCAGGGCTTACATATGTCCACTTAACATCGTTTCTCTTGCGAAGTCCGTCAAGAAGAACCTGATGTGCGGCTGCAAGGGGCTTGAATGCATCGGGAAAATCTTTGCCGTCTGCAACTCTGATTGTGTGTTCGGGGTTCACATAAAGAGTGCCCGCACCGCCGACAATAACAAGTCTTGTGTCTGTGCCTGCAAGAAGATTGCAAAGGTGCTCGCCTGCTTTCGGAATAACGGGAATAGTTTCTGCTGTCCAACCGCCGCAAGCGTCAACTACAACATCGTAGCCGTTTAAATCTTCCTTTGTAATGTCGAACAAATCTTTGGTTACTGCATTTTTGGCTGCCGACTTGTTTTCGCCTCTTACAAAAGCCGTAACATCAAAGCCTCTGTTTACTGCCTCTTTTGTGATGAACTGTCCTGCTTTACCATTTGCGCATACTACTGCTATTTTCATAATTATACCTCCTGAAAATTGTGTTGAAAAGTTTTTGTTTTGAATAATTTTGAATATGGAAAATGTGAATCGATTCGTTGTAACCTTTTTGATTACAACGATATTATATACCTGCCTTGTTGTAATGTCAACAGTTACAACGAAATTTTTTTAAAAATTTTTTCAGGAGTTTTTTGCAACAAAAAAGCATCGGATTTTTCTCCGATGCCGTAATTATTTCTGTATCAACTTTTGAATATCGCTTTCAATATCTGCAAGGGTGATTTTTTTCAGTTCGTTTTCCATTGCCTGCTGAACCTTGTCAAGCCTGTTGTCAAGAACGGTGTGAATGTTTCTGCCGACAGGACATTTTGGATTTGGATTTTCGTGAAAATGAAAAAGCTCGCCGTTTTCAACGCATTCAACCGCCTTGTAGATATCAAGAAAAGTAATCCTGTCAAGCGGTTTTGAAAGGTCTGCACCGCCCGAACCCCTTGCAACCTCAACAATTCCTGCTGACTTGAGCTGACCGAGAATTTTGCGGACGATAACAGGGTTGACATTCGTACTGTCTGCAAGAAAATCACTCGTTACCTTGTATTCATTTTTAAAGGTTTCAATACAGGCGATAATGTGAATTGCCAGAGTAAATCTGCTCGAAATCTGCATATATAAAGCTCCTTTGGTTTGTTTGGTCTGATAATTATTATATGATAAGTTGGTTGTAAAGTCAATTGTTACATCAAAACGGATTGTAATTGTCACTTTAAAATATAAATCGGGTTGACAAATGCGGCAATCGGTACTATAATAATTGTCAACCGATAAAATAATTTGGTTGACAATCTGCAAAACAAAAGAATCGGTTTTGCAAAGGAGAGGTAATTTTATGACAGAAGCAAAAACAAACAGTAAATCAAAAAGTAATGTATTAAGCCTTGTGTATATGGCGATGTTCGTCGCAATCATCACAGTGTGCGCACAGATTCAGATTCCGATGACAGTTCCGTTCACACTTCAGACTCTCGGTATCTTTATGGCGGCGGCTATGCTCGGCTGGAAAAGAGGACTCATCAGCGTTGCGGTTTATGTTCTCCTCGGTGCAATCGGTGTTCCCGTTTTTGCAGGATTCTCAGGCGGAATCGGCGTTCTCGGCGGTCCGACAGGCGGTTATATCATCGGTTTCCTCTTTACGGCACTTATCGTTGGACTTATGACTGATTTTCTCGGCAGAAAGCTTTGGGTGCTTGCGGTTTCAATGGTTGCAGGTCTTGCAGTATGCTATCTTTTCGGCACAATCTGGTTTATGATTTCAATGCATACAGACTTTGTTGCCGCACTTCTCACCTGCGTTGTTCCGTTCCTTCTTGCAGATGCAGCAAAGATTGTTGTTGCAACAGTTTTGGTAAATCGTCTTGACAAAATCGTTAAGCTTTAAGTTCAGACCGCATCACAGCCTTTGTGTGCAGTTTTTTGAAGGCAAGGGTTACAGCGATGAATTTGTCTGCGGAATGGCAAAAATAGTGTCGGTTCTTGAAAATAACAACGCAAGCCTTACGCTTACAGGCGGTTGTGACGAAATTTGTTCATCGTGTCCGAACCGTGACAACGGCAGCTGCGATGTTACGGGCAAGGCGTCATGCTATGACAAAAGATGTCTTGATTTACTCGGAATGAAAATCGGCGATACTGCCGATTGGAAAGAGCTTTCGAGAATTGCAAGGGAAAATATAATTTTAAAAGACAGGCTTTCGCAGGTGTGCGGCGACTGCAAATGGTCGCATATATGCCGTGATAAAGCCGATAAAATGAAAAGTCTTCATTAATCCTCATAGATATATCATGATAAAAGACCTCACGAATTTCGTGAGGTCTTTTGTTAATACTCGCACTTTTACAAGCGGCGAAACGCTCAACGATAAAAACACTCGCTCTTTAAATAAGTGGCGAAACACTCAACAGATGGATTAACAAATCCTCTGTCAAAGTCATTATAAATTATTGAAGTTAATAAATCAAGGAGTTTAATAAAATTGTATAAAAAAGCACAAACTCGTAGGGGCGTTCATCGGACGCCCGCAAGCAATGACAGAAATATTGTGATAGAAATAAATTATATGAATGAAACAGAGTTATCGAAATAACGTAGCGGCGAACCGTGTTCGCCAATCAATTCGTGTGTACACACGAATTGAATAAACAGTAACTATATTTAGAGCCATAAATCAAAATCGATAAAATGTATATGTGTATTTATTCGGTTTGATTTTGCAATCAAACCGATTGGCGAACACTGTTCGCCGCTACATTAGAATACACGACTTTTATCACATCAAAACATATATGTTTAAACAAAACCATTCATCAAGCGGGCGTCCAATGAACGCCCCTACAGAATTGTTCAAATGGTAGCTATACTACGCTCGGGCATTAAAGTATTTGACTTAAAAAACTATCTTCACGATTTGGGTGCCGAGACACTCGGCTACAAAGTTACCTTAATATAGAAAATAACGCTCGGGCATTAAAGTATTTGACTTAAAAAACTATCTTCACGAATGAAAATATTGACTTTTGGGGGAAATTGGATTATTATTTAAAATGTATAACTTTAAGTATGCTTATTTTTAAGATATATGATTTGCAAAGGAGTTGAAAAAAGTGCCGGATCTTTCGATAATTTTCGATATGGGTGTTGTTGCACTGCGTTTTCTTATGCCTGTTTATGCAATAATAATTGTGTACCAGTGCTTTGCCGCAATGCGCCGTCGCCGCCGTCCCGAAACTCCTTTGATTTCACTTTTGAACCCTGCAACGGGCGAGATGCTCCCCGTGCTTTTCTGGGAAAATTCAATCGGCAGAAGTAAAAGCAGTGATGTAACCGTTGATGACCCGACAGTTTCAAGAAATCATTGTGTACTCCTTCGCCGTAAAGACGGTTGGTATGTAAGCGATACCGACTCAAAGAGCGGCACAATGCTCAACGGCAAAAGAACAAGAGGCAGAGCAAAGGTGCTTATTGACGATACAATAACAATAGGCGGTACAAGCCTTATAGTAAAAAGAGGCGAGGAGTTCCAACAGCCGTTGCAGTCAAGCTGGTTTTTCTCAAAGGTCAGCGATAAGCCTGCAATGAAATCGTGGAAGCTTATGCTTCTTATTACATTTTTTCACTTTTTTATGTGCGTTCAGGCAATGTTCTGGAATGACGGCACAAATACAATGGCTCCGCTCGTGCTGTTCGGCGCTCTTGCGGGTGTTGAATGGGGATTCTTCTTTATCTCCTATTTTGTAATTCGCAGAGTAAATTTCGAGCTTGAATCGCTCGCCCTGTTTTTGACGGGCATAGGCGTAATGATGCTTATCAGACAGTCGGAACGCTCGGCTTATGTTCAGCTTGTTGCCGCCGCAGTAGGTATGATTATCTTCTGCATAATCATCAAGCTGATTGAAGATCCCGATAAGGTAAATAAACTCAGACTTCCGGCAATGATTTGTGCGGTCGGTCTTTTGGGCGTAACAATTGTATTCGGTAAGATTACAAACGGCGCCGCCAACTGGATTTATATCGGCTCGTTTTCATTTCAGCCGTCAGAGCTTGCAAAGATTATCTTCATCTTTATCGGCGCAAGTTCACTTGATGTGTTGATGACAAAGAAGAACCTGCTTGAGTACATTATCTTCTCGGCAGTCTGCGTCGGCCTTTTGGCTCTTATGGGTGACTTCGGTACTGCGCTCATCTTCTTTGTAACATTTTTGCTCACAGCGTTTATGCGCTCGGGCGATTTCAAGACGATTATTCTTGCTGTTGCCGCCGCAATTTTCGGCGTAACCTTTGTCCTCAAGTTTAAACCGTATGTTGCCGACCGTTTTTCGGGCTGGCGTCATGTGTGGGAACATACTCAGGACAACCTCGGTTATCAGCAGGCAAGAGTTCTCACATATATGGCAAGCGGCGGACTTTTCGGCGTAGGTATCGGCAACGGTTTTTTAAAGCAGGTTGCCGCATCCGAAAGTGACCTTGTTTTCGGACTTGTTTCGGAAGAAATGGGAGTTATCGTTGCATTCACACTTGCCGTGGCAGTAGGTGCAATGTTTATTTATGCAAGGGCAATTACAACCCGAAGCAGAAGTACCTTTTATTCAATTTCAGCTTGCTGTGCGGCAGGACTTTTTGTCGTTCAGCTTTCTCTCAATGTTTTCGGTGCAACCGATGTCCTTCCGCTCACAGGCGTAACATTTCCGTTTGTGTCTGCCGGCGGTTCAAGTATTATGTCTTGTTGGGGACTTGTTGCATTCATCAAAGCTGCAGACGAGAGAACTTATTCAGTAAAAAGATAAGTTTAGTAAATTGAAAATGAAAAATTGAAAATTGAAAATTGTTGTCGAGAGGAAAAACAGCAAAATAAAATGCTTTATCTCCCGACCGTATTCATAGTGCTTTGCAAGCAAAGCCGCATTTTCTTTAATTTTTCGATTGTTCACTTGATACACAGGGTGGTGTAAGGTTTGAAAAAAATACTTCGCAGAAGTACACTTATATATATAGTTGCGCTTGCGTTTATCGGCGGACTCGGCTATCTTGCCTTTGAGCTTGTAACAGGGGCAGACGATTGGGTTGATCAGGCATATAATGCGCATATAGCAGGTGACGGCGGCCTTGCACAGGCAGGAGCGATCTATGACCGCAACGGCACGGCTCTTGCACAGACGGTTGACGGTAAAAGAGTTTATAACGAAAGCGAGAGCGTAAGAAAATCTCTGCTTCATGTTGTCGGTGATGACAGCCTTAACATTTCAACGGCTGTTCAGAGTATGTATCGTTCTCAGCTGATAGGCTATAACCTTGTTTTCGGACTTAATATGCCGGAATCATTGCGTGCCTCTCACGATATAAAGCTGACAGTCGATTCCGCAACCTGTGCGGCGGCTTATGATGTTCTTGCAGCTTATAACAAAAAAGGTGCCTGTGTAATATACAACTACAAAACAGGTGAGATTATCTGTTCCGTAAGCACCATGGCTTACGATCCGCAGGCTCCTCCCGAAATTACCGAGGACAACGAAAGCGAATACGAGGGCGTTTACCTTGATAATGTGCTTTCGTCAACCTTTACTCCGGGTTCAATCTTTAAAATCGTTACATCTGCGGCGGCAATCGAGAATATTCCCGACCTTTATGACCGCACTTGGGTTTGTAACGGAAGTGAGAACATAGGCGGAAGTGAGGTTACCTGTACGGAAACTCACGGAACGCTGACATATAAAGAGGCAATGGCACATTCCTGCAATATTGTTTTTGCAAAGCTTGCCGTTGAACTCGGAAGTGACACAATGACAAAAACTGCCGAGAAAATCGGCATTAACAGCTCCTTTGATGTTGACGGAATTAAAACCGCAAAGGGTTCATATGATGTCAGCAACGCCAATGAAAACCAGCTTGGCTGGTCGGGTGTAGGTCAGTATAATGACAAGGTAAACCCGATGCAGATGGCAATTATCTGCGGTGCAATCGCAAACGGCGGTAAGGCTACAAACCCTACCCTTATCAAAGATGAGTCCATACTCTCCGCACTCGGCATAAACTACAAGAGCAGCGGACAGGAACTTTTTTCATCCGATACGGCGGCAAAGCTTGATGATGTTATGAGATACACCGTTTCGGATTACTACGGCGACAACCTTTTCGGCGGACTTACAGTCTGTGCCAAAACAGGTACGGGTGAAGTCGGCGATGATAAGAACCCTAACGGCTGGATGGTCGGCTACTCAAAAGATGAGGACTGCCCTCTCGCCTTTGCCTGTGTTGTACAGGATTCGGGTTTCGGTTTCCAATATGCCGGTCCCGTGGTTGAGGCCGCAATGATTCAGGCTGCAAAAAGCCTTGGAGCGTCTGCGGTGCAGTAAATTAAAATTATATTATTGAAAATACAGTTTGACCGATTTTTCGGTACATTGAAAGGAAGAACCCTGATGAATTTTTTAAAGGCTATGTTCGGCAACTACAGCAAGCGTGAAGTTAAGCGTGTGCAACCAATCTGTGACAAGGTGCTTGCACTCGAAGATAAATATGCGGCTATGAGCGAAAGTGAACTCAAGAACCAGACAACAATTCTTAAAGAAAGACTTGCCAACGGCGAAACAACAGACGATATTCTCCCCGAAGCATTTGCAACCTGTCGTGAGGCAGGCTGGAGAGTGCTTGGTATGAAGCACTTCCCCGTTCAGATTATCGGCGGTATCGTTCTTCACCAGGGCAGAATCGCTGAGATGAAAACCGGTGAAGGTAAAACCTTGGTTGCTACCCTCCCTGCATACCTCAACGCTCTTACAGGCGAAGGTGTTCACATTGTAACAGTCAATGATTACCTTGCCCGCCGTGACTCAGAGTGGATGGGCAAGCTTTACAGATACCTCGGTCTTTCGGTCGGTCTTATCTGCCACGATCTCGATAACGAGGGCAGAAAAAAGGCTTATGCCGCAGACATTACATACGGAACAAACAACGAACTCGGTTTTGACTACCTCCGTGACAACATGGTAGTTTACAAGGAAAACAAGGTTCAGCGCCCACACGCATTTGCGATTGTCGATGAGGTTGACTCAATCCTTATTGATGAGGCGAGAACTCCTCTTATTATTTCGGGTAAGGGCGACAAGTCAACAGACCTTTATGCAAAGGCAGACGCTCTTGCAAAAACTCTTAAAGTTCAGCGTTTTGCAGAACTTGACGCAAAAGAGGATATGGAGGAATATTACAAGGAAAACGACATTGATTATGTTGTTGATGAAAAGCAGAAAACGGCAACGCTTACACAGAGCGGTGTTAAGAAAGCCGAAGAATTTTTCGGTATTGAAAACCTTACAGACCCTGATAACCTTACAATTCAGCACCATGTAAATCAGGCTATCAAGGCCAACGGCGTTATGAAGCTTGATGTTGACTATGTTGTCAAGGACGGCGAAGTTATCATCGTTGACGAATTTACAGGTCGTCTTATGTACGGCCGTCGTTTTAACGAAGGTCTTCATCAGGCCATTGAGGCTAAAGAGGGCGTAAAGGTTCAGAGTGAAAGCAAGACTCTTGCTACAATCACATTCCAGAACTACTTCCGTCTTTACAAAAAGCTTTCTGGTATGACAGGTACTGCTCAGACAGAGTCGGAAGAATTCCAGGAAATCTACAAGCTTGATGTTGTTGAAATTCCTACAAACAAGCCTGTTTTAAGAAAAGACCTCCCCGATTCGGTTTATAAGACAGAAAACGGCAAGTTCCACGCTGTTATTGACGCAATTGTTGAGGCTCACGAAAAGGGACAGCCTGTCCTTGTCGGTACAATTTCAATTGAGAAGTCGGAGCTTCTTTCAAAAATGCTCAAAAAGAGAGGCATCAAGCACAATGTCCTCAATGCAAAACAGCATGAAAAAGAGGCTGAAATTGTTGCTCAGGCAGGTAAGCTCGGTGCGGTAACAATCGCAACCAACATGGCAGGCCGTGGTACCGATATTATCCTCGGCGGTAACGCAGAGTATATGGCAAAAGCCGCAATGCGTAAGCAGGGCTTTACAGAGGAGCTTATTGAAGAAGCTACGGGCTATGCGGAAACCGATGATGAAGAAATCATCAATGCAAGAAATACATTCAGGGAACTGAATGACAAGTATAAGGAAGAAATTAAGGGCGAGGCTGAAAAGGTAAGAGAGGCCGGCGGTCTTTACATTATGGGTACGGAAAGACACGAGTCACGCCGTATTGATAACCAGCTCCGTGGCCGTGCAGGCCGTCAGGGTGACCCGGGCGTCAGCCGTTTCTTCCTCTCAACCGAGGACGATCTTATGCGTCTGTTCGGCGGTGACAGAATGAAAATGATGATGGAGCGTATGAATGTTGCCGAAGATATGCCTATTGAGAATAAAATGCTCACAAGTATTATCGAAGGCTCACAGGAAAAGGTTGAGCTTCGTAACTTCGGCATTCGTAAGGATGTCCTCCAGTACGACGATGTTATGAACAAACAGCGTGAAATCATCTACGGTCAGCGTGATCAGGTTCTTAACGGTGAGGATCTCCACGAAACAATCCTCAAAATGGTTGAGGATACAATCGCAACTTCAATCAAGCAGTATCTCCCCGAAGGTCCTGCAGAACATTGGAACTTCCAAAGCCTCAAGGATTACTACGCAGGCTGGCTTATAAGAGATGATTCTAAGTACGATTTCAGTCTTGAGGATCTTGAAGATATGGAACCCGAAGAGATTCAGAAGATGCTCGTTGACGATGCTCTTGAAATCTACAAGGAAAACGAAGAACTTCTTCCCGAGGAAACAATCCGTGAGATGGAGCGTGTTTACCTCCTCAAGAATGTTGATACACATTGGATGGATCACATCGACAATATGGATCAGCTCAAGAGCGGTATCAGACTTCGTTCATACGGTCAGCACGATCCTGTTGTTGAGTACAGAGTTGAAGGCTTCGATATGTTTGATGAGATGATTGAAAGCATTCGTGAAGATACTGTCAAGATGATGCTCATTATGCCAAAGCGTGTTTATGAGATTCAGAAAAGACAGGACGCAATTGCAGCGGCAAAGAGAGCAGCTCAGAGGGCTGCCGCAGCGGCAAAGTCTGCATCCGATGATGAAGAAGCTGTTGAACAGTCGGACGCCGTAAAGCAGGCGCTTCACCGTGAGCAGGTTGCTCAGCCTACAGAAACTTCTGCAGACGGTACGGATTCTGTCAACAAGACTATCCGTAAGGGCAAGAAAATCGGCAGAAACGATCCCTGTCCGTGCGGCAGCGGTAAAAAGTACAAGAAGTGCTGCGGCAGAGATCTTTAATATGTTTGCATAAAGCGGTTTGTATAATTACAGTTTAAGTGAATTACATTTTGAGGGGCAGAGAGCAATACTCTGCCCTTTATTTATGCCGAATTTTCAAGGTGTTTGGTGATTAATTTTATCGGATATAGAAACTGATTATAAAAATATATCTGAAAATTTCAGTAAAATGTAGGTTTTGGGGCATTTTAAAAGCAGCAATCGCAAAATAATACATATTTTCGCACGCACAGCATGGAGTAAACCTGCATAAAAATTTTTGATATTTTTGAAAAAGAATTAAAAATCAACAAATTTAGTGCTGAAATTGACTTTTTAACTGCCTGTTAAGGTTGTATAATGGGTATATTTTATCTTAAACACAAAAAATGGCGATAAATAAGTAATAAAATCACATTATGGTCAAAAATATTAAATCGTGCTTGCAGATATGCAAAATAACCAAAAATATTACCCAAAGTTTGGCTGTATTGCCTCTACAAATATGCAATAAAATATTATATACTTGTATACAAGTAAAAAAGAAGAACAAATTCAAAAAATTGCGTTTCATAATTAGTTGGCAGATATATTGGACTGTCCTATGCAGTTCTGTTTAATTGTACTTTGACTGCCAAAACAAAGTAATCGGCAATGAAGGAGAAGAAAAAATTATGAAATTAGGTAAAAAGCTTTGCAGAACCGTAAAGAAAAGCTTTTCCCTTGTGCTTGCACTTACCCTCATGCTTTCGGTATGTGCCATGTCGGGTATGTCGCTTAATGTATTTGCGGCAACATCTTTGGATCAGAAGATTTACATTAACCTGAACAAGAATAAGGAATGGAATGGTTTTTCTTCTGTTACATGTCGTTTTGCTCAGGATGACGGCACGGTTCTTAAAACAGAAAAAGTAAGCAAAGATCCTTCGTCGGGAGTTTTTAAAACCATTGCACCATCCGGTGCAACAAAAATTGAGCTTTCTTCCGGGGTTAATTTTACTCTTCCCGAAAAGACTGTTGCAAACGGTTCCCGCCGTATCTATCTTAATAACAGCAATAATACCTATAAGGAAGCTTATGCATATTCTTGGGTAAACGAGGATGACTTCAACGCAGAGTGGCCGGGTGCTGCAATGACTAAGACATCTTCAGACAGCGATTACTACTATGTAGATGTTAAGTCATCCTATAAAAATGTAATCTTCAGCAACAAGGGCAAAGACCAAACAAGCGACCTCGGTATTAACGACTCATACAGTGCCGATAATGCTCTTTATGATGCCTCAACAAGTCAGTGGACTAACCCGTTCATCAAGACCATCGACATTTCGGGTGCTACGGGCGACACAGAATTTTATCTTTCTACCGACGGCTCGTTCAAAGAAAGTAAATACCTTTCTGTTGAAGCTTCCGACAAACAGTCGAAAGCAACATATAAAACAGTTTATGTTTCAAACGATGACTGGAAGTCGCTTACAAAGGTTTATGCAACTTTTGACTACAACGATGCCTATGAAGGAACAGTTGAGCTTACAAAAGACACCAAAGACACCAAGGTAAGCGGTTCTGTGGTGTTCAAAGGTAAAATTCCGGCGGGTGCGCTTTTAAGATTCCATCCGAACGAACATAACCTCAACGGTGCATCTTCTGCAACATCATATCCGACAGATTCGGGATATGATGGTTCGGGCTACAGCGATAACACGGCTACATATGTTAAGACAGCCAGAGGCGAAGGCTGGACAAAATTCTCGGAAATAGACAATGTAAACTATGGTGCTGTCGTTGAAAATTCATTCAAAGATAATCCTAACATCGTAGGCGTTGACGCAACATACTTTGACTACTGGTCTGATATGGAGCAGGAGAAAGGGTATCTTCAGTGTCAGGGTAACGACAATATGTATGACTATTGGTATCAGTTTGATAACTTCAACAACTACATAAGCAAGATTGCTTTACCACATAAATCGGACTGGAAGTATCCTCTCTACTTCGGTAATATGTATAAGGGTGGAGAACACTACGAAACATTTAAGACCCACGCAGGAGGACTTACAAACATCAACGATTATAATGATAACTATTACTATGCAGTAAACAACGCCAACGGTATGGCATGGGGCGACGGTAATTATAACCAGTCCTTACAGGGTCTTATGTACAACAGGCTTGACAGTAAGGGCAATCTTCAGGTTGCAAATGGTGTCAAGGCTCCTTACTTTGATGCTGAGGCACTTTCAACCGCTACATATAATGATAAAAGAGTTGCCAATGTTTATAAGTCATCTTTCCCGTTCCGTGCAACTACTGACGGTGATGGTGTTACTACTTATGAATTCACTTCAAAAAATGCAACCGATAACATCTACTTTACATGGGACGGCCTTACACCTAAAAAAATTAACTACGGTGCGGGCGAAACATATGGTGTACACGATGATTTGGGAAAATTCGGCGGTACAGAAAACGGTTATGGTGTTTTCCCATTCAACAATACTCAGAATACATCAACGGGCAAGGGTACTAACTCTAACCTTGACTATGGTTTCGGTATCAGACTTGATATAGACTTCAGAGTTCCGAAGGACGGTTTACTTGCAGACAACAAACCTGCAACCTTTAACTTCAGCGGTGACGATGACCTTTGGGTTTATATCGGTGAGGATTCAACAGGTGCTAACGCAGAGCTTGCTCTCGACCTCGGCGGTGACCATAAAGAGGCAAGCGGTTCAATTGACTTTAGTACAATGAAAGCAACAGCTAACGATGTATTTGCCGACTACTCATCTTCATCATCGTCGACAAAAGCTACAGTTCCGAAGGATGAGTTTTGGGTTAAGACAGGTAATTATACAGACTTCTGTTTGTATGTTTGGCAGGATACAACAGTTGGTACACCTAATAATGATAAACGTTATGTAAAACCTTATGAAACATCAGATGGTTTTTACAAATTCAAAAAGTCAAAACTTGGCAGCAATACAAACGCTATCTTCTGTCAGTGGCAGAATACAGATGGCATGCTTACAGAAGAGCTTACGCTTACAGACCTTTACGGTAAAATGTGGAATGGTGACGGCACTGAGTATACCGCAGAAGTTTGGTTACATCATACAAACCTTGGCACCGTTACAAAGACAATCAACAATGGTGTTCAGCTTGATCCTAACAAGACATACCATATGGTAGTATTCTATATGGAGCGTGGTGAGGCTGAGTCTAACTTCTCAGTAAACTTTACAATGACACCTGCCAACAATGACCTCAAGGTTACAAAGGCACTTGATACAGGCGATGTTGTTTCTGAAATTTCAGATGACCTCAAAGCTAATGAAACTTTTGATTATACAATCAAAGAGAACGGCAAAGATACCTCCGGTAAAAGCTACAAGCTTACAAAATCAGACGAAAACATAAGCAATGAAACTCTTTCAAACAGCGGTTTCACACTTAAAGATAATTATATAGCTGACTTTGACAACTCATTCAAGACCGGCAACGATATGACGGTTGACGAGTCAACAGACAGCAGTAATCTTAAATACACAACGAACTGGGAACTCGTTAACAACAGAGTCGGTTCAATAATCAAGAGCGGTTCAGCTACGGAGTCGGAATTCAATCTTGCGGATCCCGCTGATAAAAAGGCTTATGCACAGCTCCAGCTCGACTATACTAACAAGATAGTGACAGCACCTCTTGAAATTTCAAAGAATGTTGTTGATGAAGACGGTAAAACCGACTACGACACAAGTCAGCAGTTTACATTTGCAATTGCTCTCGACTTTGACGGCAGCGGTTCAACCTATGACTACAAGACCTATCCTCTTGAGTATCAGCTCAAAGAGAAGGGCGCAAGTGATTATTCAAGCACAGCTTACCGTACACCCTTGGACGGTTCGTTCACAATCAAAAAGGGCGAAAGCATTAAGCTTCTCAATATTCCTGTAGGTGCAACCTATAAGATTACAGAGAAAAATGTTATAGGTTATGTTCCCTACAAAGTAGGCGATCAGAACTTCAACGGTACATTTGTCGGTACTCTCGCCGAAGCAGGAAATGCGCTTAACTTTATCAATAAGGTTAATCCTACAAACATTGCCATTTCGGTAAATAAAACTCTTGACGGTCAGGCTTACAGCGGCAGCAAGTTCGTCTATACATTGACAGGTCTTGAATCAATGGATACAGCAAAACAGGATGCCGACGGCAAACCTATCAAGACAAACAGCGCAAAAACAATTTCCACGAATTTGGAAACACCTGACAAAAACGGTAAGGTTGAATTCAAAAACCTCAAATTAGTCACTGCGGGTGTTTACAGATTTAAGATTACCGAGGCTCTTGCCGAAGGTGCAAATGCATCCGATTATAAAATGGATACAAACACCTGGCTTGCCGAGATTGAATTGCTTGAAAGCGGTGAAGTAACGGCGGCTAAGTATATTAAGGTTAAGAACTCAGATATTGAAGACAAAACCGATGCTCAGCTTGCAGGTTACTTCAACGATCCTACTTCTGTTAAAGAAAATGAAGCCCTGTTTGCAAATGAAACAACACACGGAAGCGCAACAGTAAACAAGAAGAATCAGACAGGCGGTAATGTAAGTGATACGGAATTTGCGGTGATGAAGGTATCTCGTGAGGATATCTTTACTGCAGATGATATCAATACAATCATTGAAGATGACACAATGAAAACTCATATGACTTCTAAAAATACAGACAGGAACGGTAAGGCTGTGTTTGACAATCTGACAATCTTCAAGGACGGTCAGGGCGAGTTCACAAAAACAAACGGTAATGTTGTATGGAGCGAAAATTCCGATAATTATATATCAGGTACTTCAACATATCAGACATACTGTCTGTTTGAGTACAAACCGTCAGAGGGGTACACCCCGAATTACACACTTTCCTACTTCACACTTCCTGTTAAGGGCAAGTACGATGTTACATATGATTATGTTGACGGCGCAATTACAATGCCTTCGGCAAGCGGTGACGGAATGAACGGTTATTTTGTTCTCGGTTTGTCAGTTGCAGGTCTTGCGGTTACAATGTTCACGGGTTACGCAATCTATTACGGAAAAGGTCGTAAAAAACGCAGAGCAGGACGCAGAAAGTAACCCAATATGATTTAACTTGTTAGAACAGGTGATTTTTTAATCATATGTTTCTTTCATAGAAAACCTCTTTGACTGCTACGGACACCGTTGTTAGCCGGTGTCCGCCATGCAGCCACCCCAACCCGTTTAACCATTCGGTTAGAATATAATTACATATATTTAAATCAAACACAAAGGAGAAAGTTAAAATGAAAACTACAAAGAAAATCTTTGCAGCAGTTCTTGCAGTAATGATGATTGCTCTCATGATTCCATTCTCAGCAAGTGCAGCTACAACACTTACAGTATCATGCAACCCTAATGCCGGTACAACAGGTGATAAAGCCGACTATGTTGGTACTTATGAGTACAAATTCTACAAACTTGCATCAGTTGAGGTTACAAAAGAAGACGGTACTCCTGGTGCCGGTACAGTAACAGTTGAAGATGCTTATGCAAGCAACGCTGCCCTTGTGGACGCTCTCAACTCAACAGAAACAGACAAGAGCCAGAAAATCATCACAATTTGTGATGGTATGTCATGGACAGGTACAGCTGCTAAGACTGTTACATTCAAATATGACGGTTCAGCAGATGTTCCTACACAGACGATTACAGACCTTACAGACGGTATCTATTATGTATACTGCTCTAAGAAGCCTGGTACAGTTAAGTCTGTACAGGGTTCACTCATCTCACTTCCTTTCTTCAATGGCACAGACTGGACATACGATTATGAAACAGTAAACCTTGCTTCAAAGATTGATGTTTCAGGTATCACAGTTACAAAGACAGTTGCAGACAGCAATGTTGGTACACAGAAGAACGCTGATTACACACTTACAGCATCAACAGCAGGTTCAACAACTAACAAGGTTGGCACATATGCAATTGTTGATAACATGGACAACGCTCTTTCACTCATTGACGGTACTGTAAAGATTTACTTTGTTAAAGAAGGCGTTGAAACAGCAGCAGCAGACGGCGACTTCACAGTAGTTCCTAATTATGATTATAAAGATGCCACTGGCAATGATGCAACAGCTACATTCGCAGTCGTTGCATCAGAGGCACTCCTTCAGGGTGACAAGTTCTACAGTTATGATACAGTCAAGGTAACATTCTCTGCTAAGGTAAATGCTGATATCGCTGATAAAGTTACTAAAGACCTCCCCAACACAGACGGTCTTTACTATGGTAATGAAGGCAACTTCACATACAAGCCAGGTAATAATACTGTAAATGTTGCAACTGCAGGTCTTGATGTAACAAAGGTTGACGGTAACGCAACATCAACAAAACTTCCAGGCGCTGAATTCACACTTTATAAGGATTCAGCATGCACAGAGGCAATCGTAGTTGACGGTGAAACTGTTAAGGCTACATCAACAGAAACAGGTAATGATAAGTTCTACTATGGCACACACGAGTTCTACTTTACACCGGGTGTTACATATTATGTAAAGGAAACAAAGGCACCTGCTAACTACAACATCAACTCTACTATATTTGAAGTAACAGCTGTTGCAAAGGCATACACACCGGTTGGTACAGTTGAAAACGGTGCTACAGTAGTTAAGGATTACCCTGTAACAGTTCCTTCAACAGGTGGTATGGGTACAATGATGTTCTATATTGGCGGTGCAGCACTTATCGCTTGTGCAGGCGTTCTCCTCTTTGTTCTTAAGAGAAAGAAAGCAGCTAAATAATTAATCGAATATCTTTTATCTTAAAATCTGTGATATATGTAATTTTCAGGGGATGCGGCAACGCATCCCCGTTCTATTTACAGAAGAGCCGCAGAGGCGAATATTATCCGTCCACTTGATGAATTTATATGTTTATACACATAGCTTTTTATACAAAAAAGTAGTGTATAATTTGTAGGGGCGTTCATTGGACGCCCGCTTGATGAAACATTATGTCCATACACATATGTTTTGATATAACATAAATTGTGTATTCAATTTTGCACGCAATGCGTGCAATCGTGTGCATTGCACACGAACGGGCGAACACGGTTCGCTCCTACAATTCAGTAATCACAATATCGCATTTATAAAACAATAATATAACAGACAAGTTGTGTCTTTACTTGCGGGCGTCCAATGAACGCCCCTACTGTTCGCACAAATCGCTGTGCTGTCGATATATTGCCCTGCACGGCAAAATATAGTATAATAACAATGGAACAAAAACACGCAGAAAAGGAAAATTTTATGAAACGAAAGCTGTCAATTTTACTAATAGTTTTAATATTTGTTGCAGGAATCGGCATAATGAGCTATCCGCTTGTCAGCTCCGCAATTAATAACTATGTCAGTCGAAGCAGGGTTAAGGAGTACACCAACAGGGTTGCTCAGATGCCGAGTGAGAAAACCCAAAAAATGTTTGAAGAGGCTGCTAAGTATAATAACAGCCTTTCAAATAATATGATAATTACCGACCCGTTCGACGAAAAGGCTTTTCAGAAAATCGGTGCAAATTATGAGAAAACTCTCAATATTGATGATAACGGTCTTATCGGCTATATTGATGTGCCGAAAATCAATGTTTATCTGCCGATTTATCACGGCACAAGCGAAGAGATTCTTTCCAAAGGTGCAGGGCATCTTCAAAACACTTCCCTGCCTGTCGGCGGTGCAAGCACACATTCCGTAATTTCTGCCCATTCAGGTTATCCGGGCGAAACATTTTTCGATTACCTCACCGATATGAAGGTCGGCGATGAATTCTATGTTCATATCCTCGACAGAACACTGAAATATGAGGTTGATCAAATCGAAGTTGTTCTCCCCTCGGAAATCAATTCCTTGCGGATTGTTGACGGCGAAGACCTTGTAACGCTCCTCACCTGTACCCCATACGGCGTTAATACTCACAGACTTCTCGTGCGTGGCAAGCGTGTCGATTATGACGATACAAAGTACATTGAAACGGGCGAGTCGCTTGCGAAATTTGACAACGATTACATATTCTTTCTCGGTTACAAAATCCCTTATGCAGTCGCAATAGGCATAATTGTCGGCTTTGTTGCACTTGTTGTGTTTGTGGTTGTATTTCTGCTCAAGTGTAAAAAGAAGAAGTCAAACGGTGCAAAACGGCTGAGAGATGACTCGGCTGACGAAAATCAGAATGATTCGGGCGGTGATTTCGATGATTAAAAAAATACTTACGGGTGTGGCAATAGCAATGCTCGTTGTCGGAATAGGTCTTGTCGCATTTCCCCCTATATCAAATTTTATCGGAACACAGATTTCAAACGGTGAGGCTGACGGCTTTGATGCCCGTGTTGAAGAAGTTGAGGACGGCTCTTTTGAACAGGCGGTCAAGGACGGCAGGGTTGACGAAGATGGTTACAAAATTGACAGAGGAGGCAAGCGTACTTCCAAACAGCCCGTTGTTTTCAAGGCTGACCTTGACAGACTTTTCCATGACAGCGTTGCCTACAACAAAAAACTTGAAACAAACCAGTATGAAATGCTCCGCAACGATACCTATTCGCAGGCTGCCGTCAATCTTGAAGATTACGGCATAACCGACGGCATTTACGGCTATGTTACCGCCGAAACAATAAATATGCGTTTGCCGATTTACCTCGGTGCGAACAGCTCAAATATGAGCTACGGTGCGGCACATATGAGTGCAACCTCATTGCCGATCGGCGGTAAGAATACAAACGCAGTCCTTGCAGGTCACACGGGATACATCGGTCGAATATTCTTTGACAACCTCCGCAACCTCAAAATCGGTGACAGGGTTTCAATAACAAATTATTGGGATACACTCAATTACAAGGTTGTTGAAACCAAAGTCAATAAGCCGAACGAATCAGGCGACTGCTATTTGCAGAAGGACAGAGATTTGCTCACTATGTTTACCTGCATAAGTGACGGCAACGGCGGTTTTGACCGTTACTATGTAATCTGTGAGCGTGCGTCATAATTTACAGCAGACTGCATCACGGTGCAGTCTGTTTTTTTGTTTAAAGACCAATTGTTAAAAACAGAAATTCCCGAGTATTTTGTCTGTCATTTGTAATAATTAACATTGGGAAAAATACGCATATATTGCCGTAAATGCCAAATTTATTTCAAAATTATTGACATAAGAAAAATAGATTGATAAAATGAAACAAGTATGAACAAATTTGCGGATAAAATTACAAACACGGAGGATAACAATGAAAAATGTAATCAAAAAAATCACCGCAACGGCACTTTGCGGTGTGCTTGCGGCAGGCTCGGCATTTGCTGTAAGTGCTGCCCCGAAAAGTGTCGAAAAATCTCAGGAGAGGTTTGAGGTTACAGGCGAAACACAGCATATAAATAATAATCAGCTGTTCGTAACAACTACAGGTTACACGAGCAAAACCTCAAGACTGTACGGCGTTTTATTCAAGGACGAACAGGAAAACGAATTTAAATTGAAGTTTAAAAGCTGTGAGAAATATCCGAGATATATACAGCTGCCTAAGGGTAGGAAGTTTTCAAGATTTATGGCAAATGAATACAACTACGGTTTCGGAAATAGTTTTGCCTGTCATACATTTGACACAACAGGCGGAAAATATGTCAAGGTGAAAGTGAAACTGTCTGATTTTAATGGGTATTTCAATTCTGACGGTACTTTTACAGCACCGCTGAACAACGGTGTGTTAAGAACTTACGATTATAATTACTATGATTACGGAAAGGACAACAGAGGTATGCTGTTGTACGAATCATCGGGTGCGTATGCACACAGCGGCGGAGCGATTACTTCGTTTGTACCCGATAAAAACGGTTATGCGGAAATCTATGTTTCAAGAAATATCGGTGATGATGTAGAGTTAATGATAACCTGTGAAAGCGTACTGAAAAACGGTGTGTTGGGTGATGAAGGCGTAACAAGTGCTTTGCTGAGTAACTTTATCTGCGGCAATACAGACGACGACGAGATGGTTTCCGTATCTGATGCAACCGCAATTCAAAAGTATGTTGTAAATGAAAATAAATTGAGTAAGCTGCAGCTTTTTAACGGTGATGTGAATTCGGACGGTGCTGTCAATGTTGTTGACGCAACCTTGATTCAGAAGTATATTGTCGGTTTGGACAGCTAAACAATAAAAAACGGGTGTAATCAATGAAAAATATAATTAAAAAAATAACTGCAATCGCAATGTGCGGTGTGCTTACCGTCGGTTCGGTTCTTATGACAGGTGCGGTAAGCGAGTATGAAGATCGCAAGGACTTTGAAGTTACAGGTACAACGCAGAAAATTTCAAACAATCAGCTTTTTGTGACAACAACGGGATACACTGAAAATACCGATAAAAATTTCGGTGCAAAGTTCAGAACAACCGACGAAAAGGATTACGATATATGGTTTAAGGATTGTATCAACGCACCGAGATTTTTAAATCTTCCAAAGGGCGAAAAATTCGTAAAATATATGATGACGCAGGGTCACGGTTATTTCGGTAATGTTCAGACATTCTATCAGTTTGACAAAACAGGCGGTGAATATGTTAAGGTAAAAATCAAGCTTTCCGATTTTTCCTATCTGTTCAATGAAAACGGAACAATGACTGTTGAGCTCAGCGACGGTTCTTACAAGGATTTTGATTTTACATACGAAGATTTCGGAACTGACAGCAACGGTGTTAATTGCTATGCGGAATCCGGTGCATATGCGACAAGCGGAGGTGCGGTAACATCCTTTGCTCCCGATAAGGACGGCTATGCTGAAATATATGTTTCAAGAAAGCTTGGCGCAGATACAAAAGTAATGTCATACTGCTATTGCAGACTTAAAAACGGAGCTCGTCGCGATTGCGGAAGAATCGGAGGTACTCTGGTCGGTTTAACTTGCGGTGATACGGATTTAAGCGGATACATTTCTGTTACTGATGCAACGCTTGTTCAGAAGTATGTTGTAGGTATTGAGGACTTTGACAAGCTTCAGCTTTTTAACAGCGATGTAAACCATGACGGCGAAATTAGTGTTGTTGATGCAACCTTGATTCAGAAGTATATTGTCGGTTTGGACAGCTGAACAATATAAATAGGTGCAATCAATGAAAAGAACAGTCAAAAAAATAACTGCAATCGCAATGTGCTGTGTGTTGGCAGTAAGCTCTGCGTTTGTTGCAAACGCAAAATGGATTGGTGATGAAAGAGATTTCAGACTAATGGGCGAAACCCGTAAAATCAGTAATAATCAAGTTCTTGTTACGGCAACAGGCTATAACGAAAGCAATCCAAAGTATTACGGTGTTATGTTTGAAAATATGGCAGGCAAAGGATACAGCGTATATTTTAAAGATTGCGTGAATAAACTGAAATTTTTAAATCTTCCGAAAAATCAGGAATTTTATTACAATAAATTGATAAACCTGGGAGGTTCTTATTTTACAAACATATATGACATTTATACATTTGATAACACCGGCGGAGAATATATAAAGGTAAAAATTAAATTATCTACTTTTTCGCCTTACTTTAACGAGGACGGATCGGTTACTCAAACCCTTGATGACGGTAGCACACACACCTTTGCCTGGTCTCACAAGGATTACGATTCCGCAAGCTCTGACAAAAACGATTATTGCGAAACCTCGGGTATGTGTGTAAAGAGCGGTGCGGCTGTAACGGCAGTTGTCCCTGATAAGGACGGTTATGCCGAGCTTTATATTTCAAAGAAAATCGGTGTAAGAACCGAATTGTCGATGTATCTTAACTACAGAAGAAAAGACGGACTGTCCCTTAGTCGTGCTGTACAGGGTGCGCGCCTATACGGTCTTGTTCGAGGCGATATAACCAAGGATGATTCTATCACAATTGTAGATGCAACGCTTGTTCAGAAATATGTTGCAGGTATTGAGGACTTTGACAAGCTTCAGCTTTTTAACAGTGATGTAGACAATGACGGCGAAATCAGTGTTATTGACGCAACCTTGATTCAGAAGTATATCGTCGGTTTGGACAGCTAAACAATAAAAAACGGGTGTAATCAATGAAAAATATAATTAAAAAAATAACTGCAATCGCAATGTGCGGTGTGCTTACCGTCGGTTCGGTTCTTATGACAGGTGCGGTAAGCGAGTATGAAGATCGCAAGGACTTTGAAGTTACAGGTACAACGCAGAAAATCTCAAACAATCAGCTTTTTGTTACAACAACGGGATATACCGAAAATACGGCAAAGAATTTCGGGGCAATGTTCATATCAACGGATTATCAAAAGTACAGCGTGATGTTTAAGGACTGTATTGATGCACCGAAGTTTGTAAATCTCCCGAAAAATCAGGAATTTACTCGCCATATGATAACAGCGGATAATCGTTATTTTGGTGATACGGGTATGAAATTCAATTATGATTCAACAGGCGGAGAATATGTTAAGATAAGGATTAAACTCTCCGACTATTTTCCTTATGGCTTTAATGATGATGGCACAATGACCGGAAAACTCAGCGATGGCACATACAAGAATTTTGACTTTACATATGAGGATTTCGGTACAGACAGCAGCGGCAAACCTTGCTATGCAACCTCGGGCGCATATTTTGTCAGCGGAGGTGCGGTAACATCTTTTGTCCCCGATAAGAACGGCTATGCGGAGTTTTATATTTCAAGACAGCTTGGTGTTGATACGGGCCTTATGGCTTATAAATATTGCAGACTTAAAAACGGCGCAGAGTGTAAAACAACGATTGGTGGCAAATTGAACTGCCTGACTTGCGGTGATGCATATCCAGACGGAAACATTACGGTTGTAGATGCAACATCTGTTCAGAAATATGTTGTAGGTATTGTAAAATTCGGCAAGACTCAGCTTTTTAACAGCGATGTAAACCATGACGGCGAAATCAGTGTTGTTGACGCAACCTTGATTCAGAAGTATATCGTTGGGTTGAGTTAAATAAAAATTTCATGTAAAAGCAAACTGACGAAGTAATGGTACAATCTTTTTGATAAGACAGATTATATATATGTCGCCAATTACACACAACTTCCATAACATTACATAATCTTATTTAAACATAAAATTCAATCAAGGTTGGAGTCCAATGAACGCCCCTGCTGATTAAACAAAAACAGTCGGGAAGACAATGCTTTGCATTTCGCAAATTGTCTTCCCGACTTTAATTTTACATTTTTAGTTATAGAGTTCCGCTCGGGCACTTTATTTTCGCCCTTATAATACTGTCTGTACGAATCGCCAACGGCGGCTCGCCGTTAGTGTCTGTATTCGTTTAAGATATCGTCAATTTCGCTTTCGTTCGGATCTTGCTTTCTGTCAATACCGGAAAGGTACTTGTCATAATCAAAATCATCGTCATCTGCTGTTTCGGTTTTCTGCGGTGCAGGCGACGGTTTGCGTGCAGGCTTGCGTTCCTGTCTGTAAGGTGCTTTTCTTTCGGACTTTTTGCTTGATGAAGTCATGTTCTCAAGCTCTTCCTTTTCACGGCGCTTTGCCTCAAGGAGCATTTCCTCAGCTTCTTCCTGTTCTGCCTTTTCTTTCTGACGGCGCTTGTCACCGAAAGCAAGGTCGCCGAGGAAAAGTCCGAAAATTCCGGCAACAAGATAAACTACGAGGAGAATAAGGTTTGTTGAAAGTGTGCTTGAAGAAAATCCGCCGTTGTAGATGAGCATACTCGGAAGATAAATAATCGGCGCAATGAGTGCAAAGAGAAAGTCAAGTCCGTGTTTTGAGCAGTAGTGTGCCGAACAGCCGATTGCTGTAATCGGGAACACAAAGTCATATGCAACGGGTGAAAACTTCTGCATTGCGCCCGGAATAAACACAAGCGGCAACAGCATATAAACAAGCAAAATTATTACCGCATAGGGAACATATTTTTTAACCATATCTGTCATAACGGTTAATCTCCAATCTTTGAAATTTTATTTTAAATCATGCATATTTATTATACATTGATACACTTCAAAAAGCAAGAAATATTATACCGAGTTACCAAGCTGTTACAGAGGATAATGTAAAATGTTTGCAAAGTGGATTTTTAGCGGATAAATCCGTTGACATCGGACATAAAAAAGAATAAAATAAATATGTACGGGCTTTTGCCCGAATTTAAATGCGAATGAGGTGAAAACTTAATGGACGCAGACGGTAATAAAGGCGCTGTACCCGGGCGAAGTTGCAACAGAATGTGCGCTTGTGCGTTCATTTTGTTTTATTGATTTTGCTTTGTATTTTTATTTTAATTTGTATTGATTTAATTTAATACTCAGGGTGACACCGTCTTTACTTCCAATTGAATTAAAAAGGAGGAAAAGATGATGGAACAGGTTAATGTAACCCTTATCGAAACTATCAAAGTGTTGCTTGATGACAAAAAGTTCAGCACTTTGCGGGATATTCTGATTACGATGAAACCGTTTGACATTGCGGCGGTTTTTGAAAATCTACAGGATGAAAAAATGCCGATTCTGTTTCGTATTCTGCCAAAGGAGCTTGCGGCGGAAACCTTTGTCGAAATGGATGACGAAACTCAGGAATTCCTTATCCACGGCTTCAGCGACAGCGAACTGAAAGAGGTTGTCGATGAGTTATTTGTCGATGACGCCGTTGACCTTATTGAGGAAATGCCTGCCAATGTTGTAAAGCGTATTTTAAGACAGGCCGACAAGGATATGAGAAAGCAGATTAACGAGCTTTTGAAATATCCCGAGGACAGTGCAGGCTCGATTATGACAACCGAGTTTATTGTGCTTCGTCCCGATATGACGGCTGAAATGGCTATTAAAAGAATCAGAAGAACAGGTGTTGACAAGGAAACAATCTACACCTGCTATGTAACCGATGCCAACAACAAGCTTATCGGTATTACCACCGTAAAAGACCTTTTGCTTGCCGAAGATGACGAGCTTGTAAAGTCGATTATGGAGGAAAATGTTATCTCGGTAACTACTCTTGCCGATCAGGAGCAGGTTGCCCAGATGTTCTCAAACTATAACTTCCTTGCTCTTCCTGTTGTTGATAACGAAAACCGACTTGTCGGTATCGTAACAATTGACGATGCTATTGATGTTATTCAGGAAGAGGCTACCGAGGATATCGAAAAGATGGCAGCCGTATTGCCGTCTGACAAACCGTATATGAAAACAAGCGTTTTCGGTCTGTACAAAAAGAGAGCGCCGTGGCTGCTTATACTCATGCTTTCGGCAACCTTTACAAGTGCGATTATCTCGTCATTTGAGGCTGTGCTTGCCAATGTTTTGATTCTCTCATCGTTTATCCCGATGATTACGGGTTCGGGCGGTAACGCAGGTTCTCAGGCGTCGGTTTCCGTAATCCGCGCGTTGTCGCTCGGTGAAATTCATTTCAGGAGCATTTTCCTTGTGCTGTGGAAAGAATTCAGGGTGTCAATTCTTTGCGGTATTACCCTTGCGGCGGCAAACTTTGTAAAACTGCTTTTGTTTGATCTCAACGGTCAGGAAAACGCATTTATGATTGCCCTTGTAATTTCGCTTACGCTTGTCGGCACAATTATTATGGCAAAGCTTGTCGGCAGCAGTCTGCCTCTTTTGGCAAGCAAGGTCGGCTTTGACCCTGCCGTTATGGCGAATCCGCTCATTTCAACAGTCTGCGACTCGCTTTCATTGCTTATCTATTTCGGCGTTGCAAAGTTGATTTTGCATCTGTGATTTTTTTAAAATTGAAAGTTGAAAATGGAAAATTGAAAATTGCGCTCGGCGGTGTGCCACCGCAATCTATTCGAGAAAATACTCGGATATAGGAATTGCATCAGATGCCCGAATACGGCATTGATGCAATTTTTGCTTTATTATGAAAGTAAATGTATACTCTGTAGTGGAGAATTTGGTTTGTTAACGAAATTATAATTATTATAAAACTCTTGGATATAATTTTTGTTTATACCCAGACCTCCAAAAAAATGATAGTCTTAAACGACAAAACCCACCAAAACAGTATTGTATGCAAAAATTATTTATGCTATAATTAATCAAGTTTAACAAAACCATTACCGAGGTGTTTATATATGAAAATAAGCAATTTATTTAACAGCGGAAAAACAGTTTTTTCTTTTGAAGTATTTCCGCCTAAAAAGACCTCTCCGATTGAATCGGTTTACGGCAAGCTTGAAGAAATTTCGGCTTTAAAGCCTGATTTTATCAGCGTAACATACGGTGCAGGCGGCAACGGCTCAAAAAATCGTACCTGCGAAATCGCATCAAAAATCAAGAGAGATTTTGGAGTTGAATCCGTGGCACACCTCACCTGCATTAACAGCACAAAGGCTGATATTGACCGCAACCTTGCGCTTTTTAAAGAGAACGGCATTGAGAATATTCTTGCACTCCGTGGCGACAGGGTTGAAGGTGTTGAACCGCAGAAGGATTTCGCTTATGCAAGCGATTTGTGCAGATATATTGCGTCACAGGGTGATTTTGACATTGCCGGCGCTTGTTATCCCGAGGTTCACAGCGAGGCAACCGATGAGGTTGAGGACATTCACAATCTTCGCAAAAAGGTTGAGTCGGGTGCAAGCCATCTTATTTCACAGCTTTTCTTTGACAACTCCGTTTACTATCGTTTTCTTGAAAGAGCGAAGATTGCAGGCGTGAATGTTCCGATTGAGGCAGGTATTATGCCTGTAACAAGCAAAAGTCAGATTGAAAGAATGGTTTCAATGTGCGGTGCAAGCCTTCCTGCAAAATTTGCAAAGATTATGCAGAAGTATGATACAAGGCCCGAGGCTTTGCGTGACGCAGGAATTGCATATGCGGTTGACCAGATTGTTGACCTTATCGCACACGGTGTTGACGGCATCCACCTCTACACAATGAACAACCCGTATGTTGCAAGAAAAATTACGGAGGCGGTGTCAAGTCTTTTATGATAACGCTTGACAGATTAAACCGCAAAGAGGCTATACGCTACCTCGGCGGTGCAGGAATCAGCCTTAATTACCGCATGGATGTGCTGATGGATGAATGCGAAAAAGAAATACTGAAAACAGCAGAGCCGAGATTTCTCTATGTTGAACGCAAAGCTCCGTTTGACGATATTTTACTCGGCAATGATATAAAAAAGCACCTTGAGGGCTGCCACACAGCCGTTATGATGTGTGCTACAATCGGTTCGGAAATTGACAAGCTTATCCGTATAAGTCAGATTTCCGATATGGCAAGGGCGGTTGTGCTTGACAGCTTTGCAAGCGTTGCCGTTGAACAGGTGTGTCAAAAGGTTGACGAAATCCTTGCCGAAAAATACAGCGGAAAGTATATGACCTTCCGTTTCAGCCCCGGCTATGGGGACTATCCTATTGAGATGCAGAAGGAGTATCTGAGAATACTTGACGCTCCGAGAAAAATAGGTCTTACAACAGGTGACAGCTGTCTGCTTGTGCCGTCAAAGTCGGTTACGGCGGTTCTCGGAATTTCAGACAATCCGATTGAACGAAGAAAACGAGGGTGTGCAATTTGCAGTATGAAAGGCAAATGTCGCTTCAGAAGAAATGGGGAACATTGTGGTGTTTAAGAATTTTTCAAACTTTAGTGAATATCTCAACCAAAAGAATTTTATTCTGCTTGACGGTGCAACGGGAACTCTCATTCAGAAAAGCGGTGTAAAGTACGACCATGTGCCTGAGGTGCTGAACATTACCCACCCCGAGCTTATCGAGAGCTTTCACAGGAGGTATATTTATGCCGGATCTGACATTGTGTACGCAAACACCTTCGGTGCAAATGCCTACAAGCTTCAGGACAGCGGTTACAGCGTTGAAGAAATCATCGGTGCCGGTGTTAAGATTGCGAGAAAAGCCGTTGAGGGTACAGACGCTCTTGTTGCCCTTGATATCGGTCCGATAGGTCAGTTGCTTGAACCTGCCGGTTCAATGAAATTTGACGAGGCTTACGAGTATTACAAACAGCAGATTCTTGCCGGCAAAGATGCCGATGTTATCGTTTTTGAAACAATGACCGACCTCTACGAGCTTAAAGCCGCAGTCCTTGCCGCAAAAGAAAACTGTGACAAGCCTATCCTCACAACAATGACCTTTGAGAGAAACGGACGAACATTTACGGGTGTATCGCCTGCCTGTGCGGCTGTCACTCTTACGGGACTCGGTGTTGATGCTCTCGGCGTAAACTGTTCACTCGGTCCGGACGAGCTTGAACCAGTTGTTTCCGAGATGTCGAAATACACAAATCTTCCCCTTGTAATCAAGGCTAACGCAGGCTTGCCCGATCCTAACAGCAACGAGTACAACATTATGCCCGATAAATTTGCCGAGTGCGTTTGTTCACTCCTCAAATACGGTGTTAAGGTTATCGGCGGATGCTGCGGAACGAATCCCGATTATATTGCAAAAATTAAGTCAGAGGTTGCCGACAGAGAATATCAGCCTCAGACAAAAAGCGTTGACACAACCGTTTGCAGTTCAACGACGGTTGTTGAAATCAACGGTCCGAGAATTATCGGCGAAAGAATTAACCCCACAGGTAAAAAGCTGTTCAAGCAGGCGCTTGTTGAAAATAATATTGACTATATCCTCACTCAGGCTCTCAGTCAGGTTCAGGGCGGTGCGGAAATTCTTGATGTCAATGTAGGCCATCCCGAAATTGACGAAAAAAAGATGATGGTGCGTGTTCTCAAGGCTATTCAGAGTGTGTGTGATGTTCCGCTCCAGATTGACTCCACAAAGTCCGAGGTTATTGAGGCTGGACTCCGCTACTACAACGGAAAACCGATTCTGAACTCCGTAAACGGTGAGGAACAGAGCCTTGCAACGGTTCTTCCTCTTGTCAAAAAGTACGGTGCGTCTGTTGTCGGACTTGCACTTGACGAAAACGGTATCCCGAAAACCGCCGAAGGCAGATTTGAGATTGCAAAACGAATTGTTGAAAGAGCCGAGGCTGTCGGCATTGACAGAAAAGATGTATATATCGACTGTCTTACTCTTACGGTTTCCGCAGAACAGGCGGCTTGCCGTCAGACTCTTGAGGCTTTGCACAGAGTAAAAACGGAGCTTGGCTGTAAAACCTGTCTCGGTGTATCAAACATTTCGTTTGGACTTCCGAACCGTGAGCTTGTCAACAGAACTTTCCTTACAATGGCTATGGAACAGGGACTTGATTTGCCGATTATCAACCCAAATGTTGAGTCGATGACAGGCGCTGTAAGAGCATTCCGTGTGCTTAACGGCATTGACAAGAACTCGCTTGAATTTATCAACGCATATAACGATGCTGTTCCTGCCGCTCCCGTTAAAAAGGCAGACAGCAATGTTGATATTTTTGCGGCTGTTTATAACGGACTTAAAAACGAAGGTGCAGCCGCAACCGCAAAGCTTCTTGAAACAACCGATGCAATGCAGGTTGTAAACGAAATGCTTATCCCTGCGCTTGACAGAGTGGGTGAAGATTTTGAAAAGAATAAAATCTTCCTTCCACAGCTTATCCAAAGCGCAAACACAGCTCAGGAGTGCTTTGATGTAATTAAAAAGCACCTTACAAAGACAAGCGGAACTCCCGTAAGCAAGGGCAAAATTATTGTGGCAACCGTAAAGGGTGACATTCACGATATTGGCAAGAACATTGTAAAGGTTCTTCTCGATAACTACGGCTACACAGTCGTTGACCTCGGTCGTGATGTTGACCCTCAGCTTATTGTTGATACTGCCGTTGAACAGAATATTACAATGATAGGACTTTCGGCTCTTATGACAACAACCCTCAAGAGCATGGAAGATACAATAAGGCTTGTAAGAGAATGTAAGGAACTTCAGAATCCCGATGGCTCAAGCAAATGTACAATATTTGTCGGCGGTGCGGTTCTTACAAAGGACTACGCTATGAAAATCGGCGCTGACTACTACTGCCGTGACGCAAAAGAAAGCGTTGACACGGCAAAGCTCGTTCTCGGCTGATTTAGTGACATATATCGTCAAATGTTTATTGAATGTACGCCCTGCCTGTGATAAAATGGTGGAAGGATGATTTTTGTAATTACCGCTTTTTGCGGAAAGGATGAACTTTATGCGTGGATTATTTAACAGATTCGCCAATTTTATGCAGGGCAGATACGGCACGGATAAGCTCAACAATGCACTCTGGGTGCTGTTGCTTATACTGTGGTTCGTGAATATTTTTGTGTGGAACCGTGTCGCAAGATACATCATTGACGGAATAATGCTCTTGATTATCGTGCTTATCTGTTTTCGTATGTTCTCACGCAACATTGTTGCAAGAAGTGCCGAAAACAGAAAATTTCTTCCGATTTACAATGCGGTAACAGGTTGGTTCAGGCTGACCTTCAAGAAAATTCGTGACCGCAAGGACTACCGTTATATCAAGTGTCCCGTGTGCAAGGCACAGCTTCGTGTTCGCAACAAAAAAGGCAATCATACTGTTCGCTGTCCGAAATGCGGAAGTGAATTTAACAAAAAAATATGACCGCAGAATCTGCGGTTGCAACGAAATAATTTTGCGATAAAACTAAATAAAAACAGAGATTTGACCACAGGCAGTATAACAGGCGGCCTGTGGTCTTTTGCAGTACCGCTTATGCTCGGCAATGTGTTTCAGCAGTTTTACAACCTTGCCGATACATGGGTGGTCGGAAAATATGTGGGCGACAATGCCCTTGCGGCAGTCGGCTCGTCATATGATAGATTTTTTGTGTACGGATTTAAGCGAAGCGATAAAGCGTTTATAAATTGAAAATTACGGTGAGCCGCCGTTCCCAATTCGTGCAGATAGTTTGTGAATGTCAAAAAACAAATTATGCCCGAGCGTAGCATTGCAATTGTTCTCCCCTGCAGATTATACACTGCTTTTGTTGTATAAAAAGCTATGTGTATAAACATAAATATTCATCAAGCAGGCGGATAATATCCGCCACTACAAATAACCAAAACCTTTGTTATTGATTTTTAAAAAATCAACAACAAAGTATTTTGACAGGAACAAGTAAACATAAAAACTTTTTGTAAAAAACGAAACAAAAATGTATATCCTACTTTGAATTTCTTGTGTAAAACACTTTACAAATCGGTGTTTAAGTGATAAAATTTAAGATGATACAAAGTATCCGTACCGCTTGTTGATTTACGGTGCGTAATTAACGGGTATCGAAAATTTATGCGGCATCATTTCCTTTGCCGCTTTGATTAAAAAGGAGGACGATTCCATTGGCAAGAAAAATGAAAACTATGGATGGTAACAGCGCAGTAGCTCATGTTTCTTATGCGTTTACCGATGTTGCGGCTATCTATCCTATTACACCTTCTTCCGTAATGGCTGACCTTACCGACAAGTTCTCGGCACAGGGTGCCAAGAACCTTTTCGGCAGACAGGTTCAGGTAACGGAAATGCAGTCGGAGGGCGGCGCATCAGGTGCTGTTCACGGCTCACTCGCAGCAGGTGCTTTGACCACAACTTACACAGCATCACAGGGCCTGCTCCTTATGATTCCGAATATGTACAAGATGGCAGGCGAGCTCCTTCCGGGCGTTATTCATGTATCAGCCCGTGCGCTCACAAGCCACGCACTTTCTATTTTTGGTGACCACTCAGATATCTACGCTTGCCGTCAGACAGGTTATGCAATGCTTTGTTCAAACAATCCTCAGGAATGTATGGACCTTGCCGCTGTTGCTCACCTTGCAGCTATTGAAGGCAGAGTTCCTTTCCTTCATTTCTTTGACGGTTTCAGAACTTCTCACGAAATTCAGAAGATTGAGGAGTGGGATTACGCAGACCTCGCCGATATGCTTAACTGGGATGCAGTTGAGGCTTTCCGTCGTCGTGCCCTTAACCCTGAGCATCCTGTAACAAGAGGTACTGCTCAGAACGACGATATCTTCTTCCAGGCAAGAGAAGCTTGTAACAAGTATTATGATGCAGTTCCCGAAGTTGTTGTTAAGTACATGGACAAGGTTAATGCTAAAATCGGCACTGACTACAAGCCGTTCAACTACTACGGTGCAGAGGATGCAGAGCATGTTATCGTTGCTATGGGTTCTGTTTGTGACTGTACGGAAGAAGTTGTTGATTACCTCAATGCCGCAGGCGAAAAGGTCGGTCTTCTTAAAGTTCACCTTTACAGACCTTTTGTTGCCGACTATATGCTCAGAGAGCTTCCTAAGACTGTTAAGACAATCTCTGTTCTTGACAGAACAAAGGAACCCGGTTCAATCGGCGAACCTCTTTATCTTGATGTTCTCGCCGCTATCAACGGTTCGGACTTTGCAGGTGTAAAGGTTTACACAGGCAGATACGGTCTTGGCTCAAAGGATACAACACCAGGCGACATCATCGCTGTTTACAGAAACGCTGAAAGCGAAACACCTAAGAGAAGATTTACAATCGGCATCGTTGATGATGTTACAAACCTCTCACTTCCGATTGTTGAAAATCCCGATACAACTCCGAAGGGTACACACAGCTGTAAGTTCTGGGGTCTTGGTGCTGACGGTACTGTTGGTGCTAACAAGAACTCAATCAAGATTATCGGCGATAACACCGATATGTACGCTCAGGGCTACTTTGCATATGACTCAAAGAAGTCGGGCGGTCTTACAGTTTCTCACCTTCGTTTCGGTAAAACTCCCATTAAGTCAACATACTACATTTCAAAGGCAGACTTTGTTGCCTGTCACAATCCGTCTTATGTTGACAAGTACGATATTGTTGATGACCTTAAAGAAGGCGGTTCATTCCTTCTTAACTGCCCATGGGATACAGAAGAGCTTTCCGAGCGTCTCCCGGGTAAGATGAAGAAGATTCTCGCTGAAAGACACATCAACTTCTACACAATTGACGGTATCAAGATTGGTAAGGAAATCGGTCTTGGCGGTCGTATCAACACGGTTCTTCAGTCAGCATTCTTCAAGATTGCAGATATCATTCCTGCCGACAAGGCTAAGGAGCTTATGAAAGCTGCTGCTAAGAAGTCATACATGAAGAAAGGTCAGGCTATCGTAGATATGAACTACGCCGCTATCGACCGTGGTATGGAAGACCTCAAGAAGGTTGAAATTCCTGCTGATTGGGCTAACGCTGTTGATAATTCAGTTGCCGACAAGGCAGAGGGTAACGGCGCTCTCGTTGAGTATGTAAACGAAATCCTCAAGCCTGTAAATGCATATAAGGGTAACAAGCTCCCTGTTTCAACATTTATGGATCATGTTGACGGTACTGCTCCTAACGGTTCTGCCGCTTATGAAAAGAGAGGTATCGCAGTTGATGTTCCCGAATGGAATCCTGAAAACTGTATTCAGTGTAACAGATGTGCAATCGTATGTCCTCACGCTGTAATCCGTCCTGTTGCCATGACAGCCGATGAGCTTGCAAAAGCTCCCGAGGGTACAAAGAGCCTCCCGATGATGGGACTCAAGGACCTCAACTTTGTAATGACAGTTTCAACACTCGACTGTACGGGTTGCGGCGCTTGTGCTCAGGTTTGTCCGGGTAAGAAGGGCGCTAAGGCTCTCACAATGCAGCCAATCGACTCACAGCGTCCTAAGCAGGCAGTATTTGACTATGCTCTCACACTTGAAGATAAGCCTGAAGTTCACGAGAAGTTCAAGTTCACTACAGTTAAGGGCAGTCAGTTCAAACAGCCGTTGCTTGAATTCTCAGGCGCTTGCGCAGGCTGCGGTGAAACACCGTATGCAAAGCTTGTTACACAGCTTTTCGGTGACAGAATGTTTATCGCTAACGCAACAGGCTGTTCATCAATTTGGGGTGCGTCTGCTCCTGCAACACCTTATACAAAGAATAAGAAGGGTTACGGTCCTGCTTGGCAGAACTCACTCTTTGAAGATAACGCAGAGTTTGGTCTTGGTATGGCTCTCGGTCAGAAGGCTATCCGCAACAGACTTATCGAGTATGTTGAGGGTATTCAGAAGGATACAGACAGCGCTGACCTCAAGACAGCTTGCCAGAACTATCTCGACACAGTAACAGATTCAACTTCAAGCCGTCCTGCAACAGACGCTCTTATCGCTGAACTCGAAAAGAACACAGAGGATGCAAAGGTTGGCGAACTTGTTAAGAAAACACTCGTTGACAAGGACGAACTCGCTAAGAAGTCAATGTGGATCTTCGGCGGTGACGGTTGGGCTTACGATATCGGTTTCGGCGGTCTTGACCATGTAATCGCATCAGGCGAAAATGTTAATATCCTCGTATTCGATACTGAGGTTTACTCTAACACAGGCGGTCAGGCTTCAAAGGCTACTCCTGTAGGTTCGGTTGCACAGTTTGCCGCCGCAGGTAAGGCTGTTAAGAAGAAAGACCTCGCCGCTATTGCAATGAGCTACGGCTATGTTTATGTTGCACAGTGCGCTATGGGTGCTGACAACAATCAGGTTCTCAAGGCTATGGTTGAGGCTGAAAGCTACAACGGTCCGTCACTCGTAATCTGCTACGCTCCGTGTATCAACCACGGTATCAAGGGTGGCATGGGTATTGCTCAGCTTGAGGAGAAAAAGGCTGTTGAGGCAGGTTACTGGAACATCTTCCGTTATGATCCTCGTCTTGCAGACGAAGGAAAGAATCCGTTCATGCTTGACGGTAAAGCTCCTTCTGCATCATATCGTGACTTCATCATGGGCGAAGTTCGTTATAACTCACTCACTCGTTCATTCCCCGAAAGAGCAGAAAAACTCTTTGAAAAGGCTGAAAAGGTTGCAGCTGATAAGTATGCTCACCTTGAAAAGCTTGCAAGCCTTCCCGATGCCGAATAATTTTGGCTAAAGCTTGTACAAAGTGAATATGTGAATAAATAAAAAATTCTCCCGAATATGGCATTTGCCGTGTTCGGGATTTTTTTAATTGAAAATTGAAAATGGAAAGTGGAAAATTGTAGCGGCGTTCAGTGAACGCCAATCGAACCGATTGCAAAATCGGTTCGACCACAGGCAACGTCAGTATTTTTCCGTTTAAATAATAATTTATAAATGTAAACCCGTAGGGGCGGTCATCGGCCGCCCGCCTTGATGAAATATTTTGTTTAATCACATATGTTTTGATGTGATTATAATTGTGTATTGAACCTTGCACGCATTGCGTGCAATCGTATGCGTTGCATACGAACGGGCGAACACGGTTCGCCCCTAAAACATACATTGCAAAAATAATTGGAATGTTATACTTGGTCAAAATATGTATGTTGCTGTGTGGTTGATTTGGCTTTGCAACCAAATCAAATGGCGGTCACTGACCGCCGCTACTGTATGTACAAACAATTACTATGTTATGCTCGGGCAACATTTGTAATTTACTATTAAAACCGTCTGCACGAACACACGAACATAAAAAATGCGGTGGCACATTGCCAACCGCATTTTTATTTTACATTTTCAATTTTCCACTTTCAATTTAAAAGCTTCGCTTGTAGAACGGCGGTACACCGTGTTTATTGCACCGTTACCGTAATCGTTACGCTTGATGTTCTTTTAAGCACATCGGTGACTGAATATGTTACCTTGTACTTGCCTTTTCGGGTGGTTACCACATTGCCGAAAACTTCGATATTCGATGTTATGTCGTTGCCGCAGGTGTCAACGGCTGTTACTCCTGCAAGGGCGTAAAATTCGCCGCCGCTTTTGATTGTGTAATCGTTTGCACCGCTGATTATCGGTGTTGCTTTGGCATACGGGCATTTTTTATTGCTGTCTGTCGGATCCCATTTGTTGGTGAAATCGGTGATTTTGATTGCATCCGGTTTTCCGAGAGGGCCTGCATTTTCTGCGTCGTCATATATGCTTACATTCGTGCCTGTGGGGCAGTTGTCATAAACCCACTTTGCATCCGAAACCGCAAGTCTTACGCATCCTTGTGACGCCTGTTCGCCAAGCTTGTTGAACTCCTCAAGCTCCAAATCTTCTTCGCTCATTGAGTAGTAGGGAACGGAGTGGAAAAGATAATCGCCCGAAATTCCGCTGATGTATCTTCCGAAAACATCGCCCACAAGGAAAAGCCATTCGGACTTGATTCCGATTGTGTAGTCACCTGTGATTGTCGAATTGTCAAGACCTGTGGAGCAAATCATCGCCCTTACGGGGATTGTGTACTTGCCCTTTTCGTCATATGTGTAAACCGTCACGCAGTTTGCCGTGCGGTTGACCTTGATTGCATACAGATTTTTTGCCGTATTACGCTTATTGCTTTCAAGCTTGTCAAGATTTGCCGTTATACAGGTTGAGTAGCTTTGCTGTTTTTTTATGGTTGATTTTGCCACCGTAACCTGAAATTCCGACTTTGATTTGTCTTTTGAAATTGCAGAAATCAGAGCCGTACCCTCTTTGAGAGCGTCAACCCTTCCGCCGTCATCAACGGTAACAATTTTACTGTCCGAGCTTGTCCATTTGGTAACGGATTTTGCTTTTTCGGATGACAGTTCAATAAGCTTTGATTCGCCGACTTTTAATGTGAGCGAATCAACCTTGCTCGGAAATGTCGTATTTTCGGTTACTGCCGTATCGGGCGTCTGCGGTTTTGGAGAATTTTGAGAATCATTTCCAAAAATTCCCGTCACACCGCATAATATGCAGGTTGCAATGAGGACAACACAAAGTAAAAGAATGAAAATTTTCTTTTTCATAGATTACCTATCCTTATAGAATTTAACATTAAATGGTTACAAAATTTTAACCTTTGTATATTATAACTTTTTTTCGACAATCTTGCAAGTGCTATTTTAAATCGGCGAGAAATGTGGTAAAATGTCAGTCGGAGAATGTTTTGTATTTTCCAAACTAACAATTTATGGTGATAATTATGGCACATCCGATTAAACATTTCAGAACAATAACCCGTCACAGGCACAAGGTAATTGCCAACTGTGCAAGGGCAGGAATTCTCAGACAGGGCTTAATACACGATTTGTCAAAGTATTCGCCTACAGAATTTATTCCGGGTGCAAAGTATTTTCAGGGCACGAGAAGTCCCAACGAAAAGGAAAGAGAGCTGTACGGCTATTCACAGGCGTGGCTGCATCACAAGGGCAGAAACCGTCACCATTACGAATACTGGAACGATTACAACCCAAAGACAAAGCAGATTGAAAATGTTGAAATGCCTGTAAAATATGTTATCGAAATGTTCTGCGACCGAGTTGCCGCAAGCAAAATCTACAACGGTAAAAATTACACGGACGGCGCTCCGTTTACATATTTTTGCAGAATCAGAGGCAAACACCGTATGCACCCAAACACCGAGGCTTTGCTTGAAAAATTATTGGTTATGCTGAGAGATGAGGGTGAAGAAAAGACCTTTGCATATATAAGAAGTATGAAAAAGTGATTGTTTGTGCGAATCCTCCCGTCTGAAATATAGTCGCAAGGCTACCCCTACAGAATTGCACAAACAAAAAAACTGTCTACACGAATAGGGTACGGCGGCTCGCCGTAAGGAGTGATAATATGAAAACCGACAGGGTTATAACTGCTATGATTGAATATTTTGGAAGTGACAAGAAAAGAATTCACCATTTTCTCAAGGTTTATTCATTCGCAAAGACAATCGGTGAAAGTGAAAATCTTTTGCCCGACGATCAGGAGCTTCTTGAAATCTCCGCAATCGTTCACGACATCGGCATAAAGGTGAGCGAAGAAAAGTACAATTCGTCTGCAGGAAAGTATCAGGAGCTTGAAGGTCCTCACGAGGCTGAAAAGTTGCTTGCCGCTCTCGGCTACGAAAAAACATTTATTGACAAAGTTTGTTACCTTGTGGCACACCATCACACCTATGGAAATATTGATACTTTGCCGTACCGAATTTTGGTAGAGGCAGACTTCCTTGTGAACCTTTATGAGGACGATTCAAGCCGCAGTGCAGCAGAGCAGGCATATGACAAAATATTCCGCACAAATACAGGAAAAAATCTGCTGAAAATAATGTTCCTCATACCCTAAAATTGTACTCATTTACCATAGTGTTTTGAGTGTGAAAAAGTGGTGTAAAAAGTATCTCAAAATGCTTGACAACGCCCTTAAAAAGTGTTATTTTAATGGTGTTGGTTATATGATTATAAAAGTGAATAAATGACAGAATACAAGGATGTATGACGATTTTTTCAAGGAGCTGACCTTACCGGGCGTCTGCTTGGAATTGAGTCGGCATTTTTTTGTGTCATATACAAAATTCAGTATTAATTATCATTATCGGAGGTTTTACAGTAATGAGAGAAGAATGGACAAATTTTGCAGGTGGCAAATGGGAGTCCGACATTGATGTCAGAGACTTCATTCAGAGAAACTACACACCTTATGACGGCGACCAGTCTTTCCTTGAAGGTCCTACAGAAGCAACAGACAAGCTCTGGGGCGAGCTCAAGGAACTCCAGAAGGAAGAAAGAGCCAAGGGCGGCGTTCTTGATATGGAAACTGAGGTTGTAAGCGGCATCACAGCTTACGGCGCTGCATATCTTGATAAAGACCTTGAAAAGGTTGTAGGTCTTCAGACAGACAAGCCTCTCAAGCGTGCATTTATGCCTTACGGCGGTATCAAAATGGCTGAGCAGTCATGCCAGATGTATGGCTACACTCCAAGCCCTAAACTCCACGAAATCTTTACAAAATATCACAAGACTCACAACCAGGGTGTATTTGATATCTACACTCCTGAGATGAAGCTTGCCCGTCACAACAAGATTCTTACAGGTCTTCCCGACACATACGGCAGAGGCAGAATCGTCGGTGACTACAGAAGAGTTGCTCTTTACGGTATTGACCGTCTTATCGAAGGCAAGAAAGAGGACTTTGCAGAAACAAACCGTCAGGGTATGAGAAGAGGCGACTTCCAGCTTCGTGAAGAAATCGCCGATCAGATTCGTGCTCTTAACGATATGAAGGAAATGGCACTTTCTTACGGCTTTGATATTTCACAGCCTGCTAAGAACGCTGCAGAGGCAGTTCAGTGGCTCTACTTCGGTTATCTTGCTGCTATCAAGACTCAGAACGGCGCTGCAATGAGCGTTGGTCGTGTATCAACATTCCTCGACATCTACATCGAGCGTGACCTTGAGAACGGTACACTTACAGAATCACAGGCTCAGGAACTCGTTGACCACTTTGTTATGAAGTGCCGTATGGTTAAGTTTGCAAGAATTGAGTCTTACAACCAGCTCTTCTCGGGCGACCCTGTATGGGCTACACTCGAAGTTGCAGGTCTTGGCATTGACGGCCGTTCAATGGTTACAAAGAACGACTACCGTTTCCTCCACACACTTGAGAATATGGGACCTTCACCTGAGCCAAACCTCACAGTTCTTTATTCTTCAAGACTTCCGGAGAACTTCAAGAAGTATGCTGCTCATATTTCAGTTACAACAAGCTCAATTCAGTACGAGAATGATGATGTAATGCGTCCTGTATGGGGCGATGATTACTCAATCTGCTGCTGCGTATCCGCAACACAGACAGGTAAGGAAATCCAGTTCTTCGGCGCAAGAGCTAACCTTGCTAAGTGCCTTCTCTACGCTATCAACGGCGGTATTGATGAAAAGACAAAGATGCAGGTTGGTCCTGAATATACACCTATCACATCAGAGTACCTTGATTATGACGAAGTTATCAAGAAGTATGACACAATGATGGATTGGCTTGCTCACCTCTATGTAGGCACACTTAACATGATTCACTACATGCATGATAAGTACTACTATGAGGCAGCAGAAATGGCTCTTATTGATACAGATGTAAGAAGAACATTTGCAACAGGTATTGCAGGCTTCTCACATGTTGTTGACTCACTCAGCGCTATTAAGTACGCTAAGGTTAAGGTTATCCGTGACGAGGACGGCATTGCTGTTGACTTTGAAACAGAGGGCGACTTCCCAAGATACGGTAACAATGACGAGAGAGCAGATAAGATTGCCGTTGATCTTCTCAAGACATTTATGGCTAAGCTCAAGTATTGCCACACATACAGAGATTCAGAGCCTACAACTTCTATCCTTACAATCACATCAAATGTTGTTTACGGTAAGGCTACAGGTTCACTTCCTGACGGCAGAAAAGCCGGCGAGCCGCTTTCACCGGGTGCTAACCCAAGCTACGGTGCAGAGCAGAACGGCCTTCTTGCTTCACTTAACTCTGTGGCTAAGCTTCCTTACGAGTACGCTCTTGACGGTATTTCAAATACTCAGACAATCAACCCGGGTGCTCTCGGACACAACGATGACGAGCGTGTTGACAACCTCGTAAATGTTATGGACGGCTACTTTGATCAGGGCGCACACCACCTCAATGTAAATGTATTCGGTACAGAAAAGCTCATTGACGCTATGGAGCATCCTGAGAAGGAAGAGTACGCTAACTTCACAATCCGTGTATCGGGTTATGCTGTTAAGTTCATCGACCTTACAAGAGAGCAGCAGCTGGATGTTATTGCCAGAACCTGCCACGACAGAATGTAATGTCGGACAACGCTGTTAAAGGCTTTGTACACTCAATAGAAACTTTTGGCTCTGTTGACGGTCCGGGCGTGAGATTTGTGATTTTTCTGAGCGGTTGCGCAATGCGTTGCCAGTTCTGCCACAATCCCGACACATGGAAACACGATGAAAACACCGTGGAATACACCGCCGACGAGTTGCTTAATAAAGCGCTTGCATACCGCCCCTATTGGAAAAATAAGGGCGGTATCACAGTAAGCGGAGGTGAGCCGCTTTTACAGATTGACTTTTTGCTTGATTTGTTCAAGAAGGCTAAAAAACAGGGCGTTAATACCTGTATTGACACAAGCGCCAACCCGTTTACAACCAAAGAGCCGTTCTATTCAAAGTGGAAAGAGCTAATGGAATATACGGATTTGCTGTTGCTTGATATAAAGCATATCGACAACGAACAGCACAAAATCCTTACAGGACAGCCAAACACCAATATTCTTGAAATGGCAAGACAGCTTTCCGATATGGGCAAGCCCGTATGGATAAGACATGTTCTTGTGCCTGAAAGAAATGATAAGGATGAGTATCTTTTCAGACTTGCCGACTTTATCCGTTCGCTCAGGAATGTTGAAAGAGTTGAAGTTCTTCCGTATCACACACTCGGTGTGTACAAGTGGAAAGCACTCGGCTATGACTATCCTCTCGAGGGCATAGAGCCCCCGACAAAAGAGCGTGTTAAGAATGCAGAAATGATTCTTAACGGCGAAAAAACAAGAGATTAATTTCTTATATAACAACGGCAGTACCGATTTTCTGGTACTGCCGTTTTTGTTTTGATTTTTATTTGTTATTCTGCTTTTGCAGAATTTTGCAATAATAAAACAGTTTACCGCCGTATTCAATATAAAACTATTGAAAAATTGCGCAGAATATGGTACAATTCACCCAACAAAGCATTGATTTTACAAACAATTACTACATATTCTTAATTTGAAAGGAGTAAAGTAATGAAATCAGAAAACATAAAAAAATTCGGTTGTGTTTTGCTTAGCGCCGTAATGCTTTCGGGAATTTCGGTGTGTGCTGTATCTGCCGAAGAAAAATCAACGGAAATTCATATCGTTCACACAAACGATATTCACGGCTACTACAAGTCCGCATCGGGCGGTCAAATCGGTTTTGACGCAGTCAAGACCATTGCGGACAAGGAAAATGCCGATTTGATACTTGATGCAGGCGACACCTTTCACGGACAGTCATTTGCCACCGTTGAAGAGGGAAAAAGCATTGCCGAGCTTATGGACGCTGTAGGTTATGACGCAATGACACCCGGCAATCACGATTGGTCATACAGTGCCGACAGGCTGAGAGAGCTTGACAGAGAAAGCTCTTTTACCATACTTGCCTCAAATGTGGCAGACACAAACGGCAACAGATATTTTGACAACAACTTTTATATAAAGAATGTTACTGCTGATGACGGCACAAAGGTAAGAGTCGGAGTTTTCGGCGTTATTGACGAAGATTTTTACACATCAACATCGGCAAAGAATGTTGAAAATGTTCGCTTTGAAAATTCAGCCGAAACAGCGACAGCGTACGCGAATTTTCTCAGAGATGACGAGAATTGTGATATTATACTTGCGCTGACTCATAATGCAAACCCTGAAAAATTCATTGCCGAAACATCGGGCATTGATGCGGTAATCGCAGGTCATCAGCACATTCTCATTGACAAATACTGTACTGACAGTGACGGCAAGAGCGTAAAGCTTGTTGAGGCAAACTGCTTTTTCAAAAATGTAGGTGTGCTTACTCTGACATATTCCAATGAAAAGGGCGTTACCGATGCAGTCGAAAAAACATATTCGTCTGCCGATACTCAGGGAATGTCCGATGAAAAGATTGCGTCCGATATTTCTGCAATTGAAAAGCGTGAACAGAGCGTACTCAGCGAAGTAATCGGAGAGAGCAGTAGGGAGTACGCTTACAGCTGGGAAGAGCTGAGAACAAGCGAGCAGGAAATAGGCAGAATCGTAACAGCCGCTTATCTTGACTTTACGGGTGCTGATGTTGCAATGGAGAATGCAGGCGGAATCCGTGGGGGTATTCCAAAGGGTAATGTGACATATTCCGATTTGATTTCAATTTCACCCTACGGCAATGTGCTTGTTGAAAAGGAGCTTACAGGTCAGCAGATTATTGATATTCTTGAATTTTCAGTTGACCTTATGAAGAAAAACAATGCGGTTTATGACCTTCAAAAGCAAGCGATAAAGGACGGGGAAGACCCGTATCAGTACAGCTGGCCCGATAACAGCGGTTCTGTAATGCAGTTCAGCGGTTTAAGTGCGGTATATGACTATTCAAAGCCGTACGGCGGCAGAGTGTCAGATGTAAAAATCGGAGGAAAAGCAATTGACACTTTAAAAACTTACAGAGTGGTTTCAAATAACTATGCGTTTGACAGTTCCGATTACGGCGATGTTGCGTCGCTCACAACCGTGAAAGAATATACCACCTGCGAACAAATTCTGCGTGATTATATCGGCAAGGGCGATTTTGAAAAGGCTGCCGCAAATGCAAATCTTGTTGAGAAATCGTCACCGTCGGAAGAACCGACTGCTACTCAGGAACAGACTGTTCAGACTGCTCCGACGGGTGAGTCTGCAACTGTCGGTACAACCTCTGTAAATCCGACTTCGGCAACAGGCGGTGCCGCAACATCGGACAGCACTCCTTCACAGCCTGGTAAAAACGGCGGTGTTCAGACAGGAGTGACAGCAACGGCTGTTATGATGCTTGTTGTAATTTCGGGCGGAGTGCTTTTTGCCCTTGCAGAGCGTAAAAAGAGAATATAACACACTGACAGCCATTTGTGCAAAGATTATCAGTTGCCTATTGAAAAATTTGTAAAAATGATATAAAATAGCAATAAGTAGAAAAATACGGTTTTTCCGCTGATTTATATTAATACTGAAAGAGGTGCCGGAATGGATAAAAACAAAAAATTATTCTACACAATCATCGGTGCAATCTCTGCACTTGCGGCTGCCACAGCAGCATTTCTCGCTTTAAAAAAGCACAGATGCGCAGAACAGAAGCTTATTGAGGAAATTGACGATATTGTTTCCGAAAAAGAGCCTGAGGAGGCTGCAAAGGAAGAACCGCAGGCAGAAGTTACAGCCGATGAGCTTGCTGAGGAAGAATAAGCAATAAGTTGTTGCACCCAATTCGGGTAGCAGTATTTGCATGTGTGAAAGTTAAATACCCGTGCGGTGCTTTCAATTAAGAATTGAAGGTTGAAACCGGAAAATGATGTCGGCGGTGTGCCCCCGCAGGCTATTCAAGAAAACAGTTTAAAAAAGAAAATGCATCAGATGCCCGAAAAGGTCTGATGCATTTTTGTTTTGTGCGAAGTAACCGTAAGCCTTAATGCCCTCTGAATTTTAGATAAACGGCATAGACAGGCTTTTTAATTTTTTGCATTGGCGTAAGCTTGAAACCCTTCTTTTTCATAAGACTGAGAATTTCTGCATAATAGTCCTTGTTCTGATGTTTGAGAACATAGTCCATATATTTGTTTTTGTCCCTGTAAAATTTCGGAATATCAAAAACATTCTTATACAGTTCAAGTTTTCCGAGTGCCATAAGCTCAAATTGCGTTCTGACGCACTTTTCACAGTGACCGCAGTTGTTCTCACCGTAGTAACACACATTGAGGTTATCATATGTAATCGGAAATTTTGAAATGAAGTCAACCTTTTCAAGCCTTGTCTTTTCAAGACCTGTAATGTAAAAATCTGTACTTTCGGTACTCAGCATACTTGCCGTAAATGCCTCATAGTGTGCCGAGCCGGTGTCGCATTGTTTTATCGAAAAACTGCTTATCGGGTATCCCGACGCATAGTAATAGTTTTTGAAAAATTTCTGCATACACAAGACCGCCGAAAAGCTGCAATAATGATGAATCTTTACATACGGCAGGGTAAGATGTTCACCGAGATTTGAATTAATGTCAATCAACGGCATATCAAAGATTTTTGCGGATTTTTTTGCAATTTCAAGACGATTTTCGTACAGCTCGGCAGATTGTTCGGGTGTGTAATTAGCCGTACTTCTGTGGGAGCCGACATTGAAAAAGGTAAGATGACTCAGCTTTTCCGTTCTGTTTTCGGAAAGACTGCAAATTGTGTCAAATGAATCCACACCTCTCGAAAATCCTGTTGCCGATGCATTTTTGCAGCAGTAGTTTTCCTGTGTAAGCTCTTTTGCAGATATCGAAATTTTGTTGAATAATTTTGAATTTTTTGTAAGAACGGGAATGAAAATTTCATTAAGCTGAAAACACAGTTGCTTCGACATCTTTGCTTCTGCCGAAATATTCAGACTGTTGTTCATTGCATACGGCAACAGCGCAACAACGAATGCGTCGGCACTTTCGGTCAGATAGTCAGCATACTTTGCATCAACATCAAACCAGAGAGTGTAGGAAGGCTTTCCGTTTTCGCTGATTTTTGAACAGAGTCTGGCACGATTATCAAGTTTTTCAATTTTCGGTTTGCCGATAATCAATGTTTCCATACTTTTACCCTCAAATTAATCTCTGAAAAACAAATCTCTTGTGTAAACCTTTTCTTTTACACAGTCAAGAACGGAGCTGTATCTGTTTGCAACGATTACATCCGATTTTGTGACGAACTTTTCAAAGTCGTTTTCAATACCAAAGCCCTCGTATAAATCGACTTTAAGTGTCGGTTCGTAGATGATTAACTCGATACCGTTATTTTTCAAAAGCTCCATAACGCTCTGAATTGAGCTTTGTCTGAAGTTATCGGAATTTGACTTCATTGTAAGGCGGTAAATTCCGACAGCTTTTGGATTTTTATTCATTATCTGTGATGTAATAAATTCTTTTCTTGTCTTGTTAGATGTTACAACAGCGCTGATTATGTCATTCGGAACATCCGAAAAATTGGCCTTGAGCTGTTTTGTGTCCTTTGGCAGACAGTAACCGCCGTAGCCAAAGGACGGATTGTTGTAGTGATTTCCGATTCTCGGATCAAGACACACACCGTCAATGATACTTTTAGTGTTAAGGTTCTTCATTTCGGCATATGTGTCAAGCTCGTTGAAAAAGCTGACACGCATTGCGAGGTATGTATTTGCAAAAAGCTTTACCGCCTCTGCCTCTGTGTAGTCCATAAAGAGAGTGTCTATGTTTTCCTTAATTGCACAGTCTGCAAGTGCCGTTGCAAAAGCCTCGGCAGATTTTTTCAGTTCTTCATTTGCCATATCAACACCGACAATGATTCTTGACGGATAGAGGTTATCATAGAGAGCCTTGCCCTCACGCAAAAATTCGGGACTGAAAAGAATTTTTGTGTATTTGTATTTTTCGATAACACTTTTTGTGTATCCAACCGGTATAGTGGATTTGATAACTATAACCGCATTTGGGTTGCATTCAATTACAAGCTCAATTACAGCCTCAACGGACGATGTATCAAAAAAGTGTCTTTCGTCATCGTAATTGGTAGGAGTAGAGATAATTACAAAATCAGCATTTTTGTACGCAGATTTTGCATCGACGGTTGCAACCAAATTTAATTTTTTGTCAGCAAGATATTCTTCGATTTCCCTGTCGGCAATCGGAGATTTCTTTTCATTGATTAACTTTACCTTGCTTTCAACTACATCAACAGCGGTAACTTCGTGTTTCTGCGAAAGAAGTACGGCGTTTGAAAGACCTACATAGCCTGTCCCGGCAATTGCTATTTTCATTTGGTTTCACCTGATTACTTTTTTAATAATTTTTTTGCCTTTTGAATCTGTGACGGACTGAGAATTGACTTTGCTTTTTCCATCATCTTGAGCTTCATTCCGCCAAATTTCATTCTGTTGTCATGAAAAAGCCTGTTAATAAGCTTTGCGTCCTCTTCCATATCGGTGAAAATCTCAACAAAAATCGGTCGGTCGGATTCTTCTGCAAGTGTAGGAATAATGTTGTCAACTTCTTCCTTGGTTGTTGCGCTGTAATAGTCATATCCGAGTGATTCAATCCAGCCCTTTGCGCCCTTGTGATGTTCGGCGCAGATGTACTGATTGATTGTAGGAATCTTTTCCTTGCCCATAAAGAAGTGAAATTCTGAACCGCCGCCGTTGTTGAGAAGAATAATTCTCGCATTGTTCTTGATTCCTCTGATGCCTGCGGAGTTCATATCATAGAAGAAACTGAGGTCGCCCACAACGCAAAAGGCAAGCTCGTCTGTTGCCGATGCCTGTCCGAAGAACGAAGACATACAGCCGTCAATACCCAGAGCGCCGATATTGCTGTAAACCTTGACATTCGGTTTCAAATCGAAGAACTGCATAGTTCTTGTACTGCTGAGAATTGCAAGGTGCAGAACAGAACGGTCGGGAATAATTTCAGCAAGCTTTTTGGCAACATACATATTTGAGAACGGAAGATTGCTTGAATAATCAAGCATTTTGATATCGTCATTCCACATATTGTAGTATGTCATATCATTTTTTGAATCCTGCGGTGCGTTCTCTGCAAAGCAGTTAAAGAAATACTGCGGTGTACATTCAAATACATCTGTCAGCTTGTCGGAAAAATCTCTGATTCTTCCCGCAGTATCAATCTGCCAGTGAACAAATTTTTCCTTGTGAGCCTTAATCATAGGCTTGAGTTTATATGAAGCAATATTGTTGCCGAACGAAATAATAAGATCGGGGCATAACTCGCCGAACATTCCCTGCATGGAGCATTCTGACAAAGGATAGGTCATAAGGCAGCCCTTGCACTTGAGGTTTGACATATGCTCAACCGATATAAGGCAATTGTATTTCTCAAAGAACTTCTCGACGCACGCTCTGTCATCTTCCGAGAAACAGTTGTTCTGACCGGCAATGACAAGAATTTTCTTATATTTTGAAAGCCTTTCTGCATATTCACGCCACTTCTCGGAGGGCATATCGGGAGAAATTCTGTTGATTTTCCTAACCTGCGGAAGATTTTCACAATCATATACAGCCGAGTTTTCAACAATCGGAATATTGATATGCACAGGTCCTGTTCCGTGATGGTCAAGCTCCGAAAGAGCCTCGTTAATAAGTCTTTCGCAGTACCATCTGTCATTTCCGCCACGCACAACGGGAAGATTAACGGATTTTTTTGTAACCGATTCAAAAATATTGACCTGCTGGGTTTTCTGCAGCATAAGCTGATTTAATCTGTACGGGTCTTTGTCAGCGGTAATTGCGACAATCGGAACATCCTGATAAAATGCTTCTGTCATACCCGGAAGATAGTTGCTTACAGCCGTACCCGAGGTACAGATACAGGCAACGGGGGATTTTGTCTGTTGTGCAAGTCCGATGCCGTAATACACGGCACTTCTCTCGTCAACGACCGAATGACACTCAAAAAAATCGTCATTTTCAAGTGAATGAATTATAGGAATATCACTGCCTCCGGGAGAAAGCACCAATTTGTTGATATTATATTTTTTCAGAAGTGCAGTTAGCAACTGAATGCTTTTTATTGTAGAATACATACGCTTTCCTCCGCTTTAGTTTTTGATAATTCCGGAACCGCCTGTAATCAGAGCGGTTTTGCCGTCAAGAATATTGTTATTCTCCTTTTGTACATACACGGGAACAACATTTTTTGCTTTAAAGGTTTTGATTATGCCCTGTCTGACTTTTTTTAGTGTATTTTTAAGACTCAATTTAATCACCGCTGACAAAGGATTTAAGATAATCCAAAGATATTATTGTCTGGTTCTTGATTTTTTCGTTCACATCGTACCAGTTTATTTCGGTTTCTCGGCAGTTTCCGTCAACAATTTCACGGTCGATTCCAAGACTTTTCAAAAGACCTTCGGAGCGGATGTTTCTTCCGCTTTTGTTCTTGAATTCAACAAAAAGATTCTTGTTGAAAATAACAGAAAACGCTGTTCCGTGAAACGAGTTTGTAACAACATATTCGGCATTTTTGAAACAGCCGACAAATTCCTCAACAGTAGGTGCAACAATATAATTTATACCGTGACTTACAGGGTGAGGTGCATCGTTTATGCAGTAAACGGGAAGGTTCTTTTCTTTTGACAGTTTAAGGGCAAAATCCACAAGCGAAACTGCCGGATTAGCCGTAAAAATGAGGATATACGGTTTGTCGATTTTTGAAACGGCAATCTTTTTCCATTCGTCTGCCGAAATCAGCAGGGTAGGATCAAGATGAGTTTCGGCGGTTCTGCCCGTGAGTTCTTTTACAAGCTTTTCTCCGCTCGGTTCACGAACTGAGAACTTCTGAAAACCGTTCAGCCTTTTTTTATATTCATCAATAAATTCATCGGGCAATGTCGGAATGGCAAAGCTTGCCGCATATGAATACTTCTGTCTGTCATCGGCAAATGTCAGAAAATAAGCGGGATCAAAACCGACGCATCTCGGACTCCACACCTGATCGCTTCCCGAAATGAACAAGTCATAATCGTTTTTAAGCTCCCCGATATTCTGCGGAGTATACGACTTATTACTCTTTACAAGATAGTTATTGAAAAACGACTTAAAAGCGTCTCTGCGTTTTGCTCTTCTTCTTACCATGACACAGCTTTTTGCAAAGGATTTCAGAAGGTCGTTTTTATAAATGCGAAAGGGTTTGTAGTCGGCTGTGATTTTCGGACAGATATAGTCAACAATTTCACACTCTGCACCGAGCGAGGAAACGGTTTTTTGCAACGCATAGCTCTGAAGCACAGCGCCGTAGTTCAATGCACGGTGAAATGTTACAATGCCTACCTTTTTCATTATCTGCTTCCCCCTGATTGTTTTTTGTACAAAAAATATCCCATGGGATAAAATATGACCGCAAGAGCCCTCTTTGAAAATGTGTCGGGCATCTTTTTTATTTCGGAAAATCTTTTACCGTTGAGTAAGCCGTCACGGGAAAGTCCCACAAATTGTTTGATAAAGAACTTAGGATTGCTCTTTGCGTAATCCCAACATTCGTTTATAAAGTGGAGTCTTACGAAAATAGTTTCCCTGTGAGCCGAGTAAGCGTTACCTGTCAAAGAATTTTCCTGATCGTTTATGTAATATCGCAACGGTGTGTCAATAAAACGGGTTATATACTTTCTTCCGATATTGTCCCAATAGATATTTTCGGGATAAAAATGAAGTCCCGAAACACACGGATATGGGTTGGCTCTGATTATTTCAAGTTTTGTCATTCCCCACATCTCACCGTCAATTTTATACTTCAATCTCAGGTCAAGGTCGGAACAGTCAAATCGTTCTGACGGCAGAGGACAACCGTTTGTTTTGCCGCTTTCGTTACAGGTGCGGCACGAAATTCCCTTGTATTTTGACCTGTCTTCATCGGGAATTTTGTTCCATTCGTTTATAAATGTTTCAAGGGCGTTGTCTTTTACGCTGTCATCGGAGTCAATCGTTATAAAGAATTCACCCTTTGCAATCTGTGCCGCAACATTTGTTGCAATGTGTTTTCCTTTGTTGGTCTGATATTTATAGGTTATGTTAAAGTCGGGTCTGTCGCTGATGAATTTTTCAACCGTTTCTTTTGTGTTGTCGGCTGAACCGTCATCAACAATTATCCATTCAAAATTTCTGTATGTCTGTCTTTTCAGCGCCTCATATAATCTGGGCAGAGTTTTTGCCCTGTTATATGACGGTGTAAAAACGGAAAAAGTATATTCAGTCATTGCAACCTCAAAATGATAATAATTTAGCTTTTCTTAAACTTCTTCTTAATTTTATCCTTGATAAGAACGAGTTCTTTTCTTGAGAAAATGAGCGGAACGGAAACGGCATATCCTGCCAGTCCGCTTGTTGCACAGAGAAGAAGGAATGATATCCAGCTGTTTGCGTGTACAAAGCTGTTGATAAAGATGAACATGGTGATAACAACAGCAAAGCAGAACCATCCTCTGAAAATAGACCTGTAATATGTTGTAAGCTTTATTTTCAAAATATGTGCGGCGTACAACGGAACAAATACTATCGCTTTAAGACCGATAAAAACAGAGCTGACGCCTGCAATAGCATAAACGCCGAGCGGTGTAAAGTGTATGAGCAGTAAAACGATAATAACCGTAAGAACACCGCATACAAGCGAGATAAGAACGGAGGCCTTGAGCTTGTTGCATACGGTGAAAAGGCTAGAAAGAGTTCTTGTGTGACAGGTAAACAGGTATGAAATACATACAAGCACCGACAAAATCTGAATTATGGTAATTTCGTCCGGAGATTTGGTCGGCTGCCACAATGTATAGAACTTGTTGCCAAACGCAATAAATCCCGCAAGAGGTGCAGTCATGAGAAAACTCATAATCTTTGACGAAAACTTTGTTTCTTCAACAAGTAAGTCCGTGTTGCCCTTTGCATAAAGGATTGTAAATCTGGGAGTGAAGATATTTGCAATGGTTGTAATAAAGTTATCAATGCAGTGCGGAACGGTGTTTGCAATCGATAAAAGTCCCATGAGTCCCGCTCCGAGAGTCAGGTTACAGATTAACAGGTCAAGACCTCTGTTCAGAGCTGTGCTGAGATAACCGATTGACGACCAAATTCCTGCGGAAATCAGAACTTTTACCAGCTTGAAACTGAAAAGGTTGAAGTTCATCTTTACTTCCGGCAGAATTTTTTTCTTGACTTTGATATTGGTAAGCAAAAGAAAAATTCCGCTTGCAAGTGACGCCATAGCGAGAAAATATACTTTTGCGGGAAAAAACGAGAACAAAATTACTACAAGCAAGAGCTTGAGCGTGTTTGACGCAATATCACGGAGGGAATTGATATACAGCTTGTTTTTTACAAATGCCGCAGTAGTAAATATTGCCGTGATAACGCTGATTATAAATGTTGCAAAAGTGAGCGCAAACAATATCTTTACGCTGTCAACAAGATTTTCGGGAACATTCAGTATAAATTCAATGTTGAATGTAATAATTGACGAAACCAAAAGTAAAACGCCGGCAATAATCAGGTCGGCAACCAGAACCGAGCTGAAATATCTTGATGCCTTGTCAATGTTTCCTTTGCTGTATTCAATTGAAATAAATCTGCCCGACATTGAGTTGAGAGCAGATGTTACAATGGTGGCATACTGGACAAAGTTGTTTGCAAGTCCGATAAATCCGTAGGTTTCAGAACCGAGTTCCTTTACAAGATAGGGTGCAAGAACAAAGTTAATTCCTGTTCCTATCAAAAAAGACACTATGGCGGCAACCATATTTATTGCCATTTGTTTACTTGTTGATAATTTTTTCATAATATGACCTTAGTTTTAACTGATTAAAATTTTGGAAAAGCATTGAAGAGCTGTTCTTTCTTCAGTTCAACAACATCCGGATCGATTCTGTAATTATTTTTCACCTCGCTGATTGTAGGCATATCGCCGTTTGAACAATCAAAGGGTGTGTGTGTAATGTCAAAGGCGGAGAGGTAATCATTGTACTTGTTTCCGTCACCGAACATACTGTTCGTAAGGGTTATGTGCATATTGGGAATGTGGAAACTGTCGGCAACAATCATACCGTGAAGGCTGCTTGAAATAATGTATTCGCACTCGCCTATTTTTTCGACAACCTTTTTTGGGTTTTCCTTCAGGTCAATAAGCGTTGAATTTTCGTAGTTATCAAGAAGTTTTTTCACAACAGGGTGATCCTGTTCCTTAAAGTGCGGGATAATTCCGACACGATACTTTTTTTCGGGATAAAATCCAAGCCACCTTTCGGCAAGAAGTCCTCCGTCACCTGTCGGCACATCAAGCTTTTTGCCGAGAATATTTTCCATTCTCTGCAACGAAAGTCTGCCCCTCAGAGCGTGTATATGTATATGTCTGAATATCAGCCCCAAATCAAGCTCGGCATTGCCTCGGATAAAGCCCGTACTCCATATGTGGACATTATCATTCATAAAATGCTCAATTTTCTGCTTTGCTCTGATCCTCGGATATGTTGAATACATTATGTGGTCAAGTGCAGAGCCGATTGCAATCAGGTTACAGCTTTTAAGGTCTTTTCTTACAACCTTGATGTTAAACAGTTCTTCAAGCATATCTTTATTAAGAAGATCTCCCATATTCGGAATCGGGGGATACATTATCTTATATACCATTGTATTTTCTCCGTTGTATTATTTGCGCCGTGAGCAGAAGCTCTGATTAAGAGATATAAATATCGGATTTGTCTTGCATATGTATATCAGCGAATAAGTAATAAGCATCCATATCGATGTTGTTGCCCATGGTTCGGTGGAAATCAGAAGTTTTGGGAGTGTTACGCACACAAGCGTACAGCACAACGCAAATTCTGACTTATCTTTGATTCTTGTGCATACAACCTTTGCCGTCAGCGAAAGGCTTGAATATACCGGAATAAGTCCGAATACAATTCCGCCTTCAAAGAGGTATTGGTAGATGTACTGGTGCGGATACGGCCATGAACGGTTTGCCAGCTCACCCGAAACCTTTGAGAAGGTTTCAATGCCGTAGCCGAAAATAGGATTGTTCGCAATTGCGGGTAATGTAAATGCATCAATTGCGGTTCGTCCGTCAGATACATCACCGAGTTCAAGATATTTAATCATTTTTGAAATGAAGCTCGGAACGCTGTTTAAAATACTGTTGCACAAGTCTGCCAGCGAATGCAACAGGGGAAGTGCAAATATAATTATCAAAATTCCGATTACAGAGAAGACAATAATGAGCGACAGCTTAATCGCAGACAATTTTTTGCGTTTGTCGTCATCGTATGCGTTTATGACAAGCACAATGGCACAGCAGGCAAGACATAGAACAGCGCCTCTGTTTGCAAACAAAACAATCTTAACCATTATGTAGAGGTTGTATATATATGTAAGCTTTATGAGAAGGTTCGACTGCTTTCTGTACAGCTTAAAATGTATCATGGCAACGATAACAGGTGATAAAATTGCGTAGATATTTCCCATATATGCCTGATTGTATTTTACATACTGGAGAACAAAAAACAAATTTATAATCGGCAGGGTCATAAGGGAAAGATAGAGAATATACCGCATCACAAGTTCCCCGTCAAGCTTTTTGCCTATGACATAAATCGGTATTATTGCGTAAAATATGAATTGAATCACATCCAGATCGCAGTTATTTCCGTGAAAAATGAGGGAATAAAGATACCACAAGGTTACAAAAGAGAGAAAGAACATAACAGGAAGTTCTATAGTCACTTTCTTGTAGTAAATTATTTCCGCAAAGATTATTGTAAGTGCAATTACCAAAATTATGAAATTGTTATGAAAATCTTTAAAAGCCGGAATACGAACGATTGTACCCGTGATGGTCTGTGCTGAAATCATCATGGCTACAACAAAGCTGTTAAGTTTTATGAAAAGCCGGTCTTTTGAGTTTTGAAGCGTGTTTTCCATAAATTACCTCGGTTATTTTCGTAGAATAAAAGTCATTCCGTCTTTAACAAACAAAAACAGAGCCTTTGCCGGATTGGAAGTTTTAAACGCCCAATGCATAGCCTTTTTCAACTGCTTTTGTTTTAAATACGCCTTGCCGATTTCCGTATAATGAATGTTGTACAATCTTTTTTGTTCTTTCTCGGTGAATTGTTCAATAATTGGCTTCATTTTATTAAGATAATGAAGTCTGTATTGTTCATAAAGCTCGCCCTTCGGCATATTGCGGTCAAGCTTGAACTTTTCAATGCAGACATCACTTATGCAGGCAACCCTGCAGCCGCAGGCAACACGGGCAAAAAATTCAAGATCCTGATGACGTCTAAATGATTCGTCCCATTCTTTTACATAGTCAAGCACACTTCTTTTAATCATAATTGTACTTGAACAGGCAATTATTTCGTTGCACAAAAAGCGGTAAAGAAAATTGTCGGCATTATCCGCTTTTACAATACGGTCGGTGTTCTCGGTCATATGCTCCAGAAACGAGCCGTAAATCATTGCGTAATCTTCGGGAAGCTTTTCAAAGCAGTCAACCTGTTTCTGCGTTTTGTCCGGAAGAAATACATCGTCATCATCAAGAAAGCCCAAATAAAATCCCTTTGATGCTCTGATTCCCGTGTTTCTGGCGGCAGAACCGTTAATATTTTTTTTGTGTACAAGATATTTTACATTTTCAAATGTTTCGTATTTTTTCATTTTTTCGGCAGTAAGCAACTGTTCCGGTTCATTTTCGCCGTTATCGTCAACAACGATTACCTCAATGTTTTTGTATGTCTGGTTAAGAACGCTGTCAACGGCAGAGTTGATCTTGTCGGCACCTTTATATGTAGGAATGATAACGGAAACGAGCTGTTGCATTTATACCACCTTAAAATGTTTTTGCTGTAATTATAAATTTTTTTGTGCGTGTCTTGCTCTGAGTGTGCGGTCAATGTAGAAGTCCTGAAGAAGCTTTGCCGTGTTGCATACATCGAATCCGGCGTCTGTAACCTGTTTCTGACAGTCCTTTCTTTCGTATGCGCCAAGCACATCAAGGCAGGTTTTTGCCCATACATCGGCAGAGTTTGAAAGCGAAAGTCGTGTTACATTGTCCGTAACAACAGTTTCATCGGCAATAACATCGCTCATAACAATCGGCAAGCCCGAAGTCTGGGCTTCAATGCCCGTAAGCGGCAAGCCTTCCCATAATGACGGAAAAAGGAAAAGGTCAAGCGCCTGATACAATACGCTTGTGTCCATAATGCCCGTAAAAATCACATCATTTTCAAGACCGAGTGCCTTTGTTTTAGCTTTTATATCGTCCTCAAGCTTTCCTTCACCGCAGAGAACAAGAACCGTGTTCTTATTCATCCTGTGAATCTCGTTAAAGACATCAAGAATAAATGTATGGTTTTTCGGCTGTGCAAAACGGCCTACATGACCGATGACGATTTTGTCGCCGACGCCGAGCTTTTCACGCATATCTCTGCGTGTCTGTTCGTTATATTTGAATCTGTCTGTTTCAATGCTGTTGTTGATATATTTTACTTTTCCGTCCTGAACAGCCTGTTTTCCGAACAGCCATTCTCCGGCAGGCTTTGAGCACATAAACATATCCGTGCAATGTTTTTTGATGAACATTTTTTCGTAAAGAAAGAAGAAATATTTCAGATTTACAACAGTTTTCGCATTGTGAGCATGTGCAATTCTTGTCGGAATTCCTGCCTGATGAGCATAATCAAGCGTCCAGAGTCCCAGTTCCTGATGAACATGAAAAACTTTGTACTCCGGATGACTTGTGAGAATATTCATACATTCCTTTTTGTATTCTCTCATATGCAGGGGATTAAACGGACGGGTTCTGTAAACTTTTCCGCCGTATTCTCTGATTTCCTTTTCGTAATAACCCTCCTGCGGTCTGTGAACGAGAAAATCAAATAAAATCTGTTCCTTATCAATATGTCTGTATAAATTCATTACGAGGGTTTCAATTCCGCCCGCATCCATCAGTACGATGTTGTGCAAAACTCTTATCGGTTCCATACTGACCTCCGTATCATTTCTTGATTTTATGCAGTGCAGGAATTATTTTGTCATGAACAATTCCGATTGAACCCGCAACAAAGCCCTGTGGCAGAATATTGAACATCTTGCCGCTTAACTTCTTGACGGCACTGCGGTTGTCTTTCCACAGCGGTGTGTCTGCCCATTCACTCTTTTGCTTGTAATCAAGATACTGTTTTATCATAGGATGATTGTTGTTTTCAATCCACGGCCTTGTTCCGTCCATAAAACAGGTCGTAAAATGAACAATACAGGGGTTGGAAACTGCATCAAGCACCTGCGATTCCGTATAATACCGGCTGACTCTCTTGGCTTTTTTCGCATTTTTATAATTGAGATAAAAAACAATTGAGTAGGCGTTGTAGTTGAGCGGAATAAGAAGCTTGTCCTCGTTTGTAGTGCAGGCATTCAGTACAGGCTGGTCAACAAAGGAGAGATGACGGTGATTCTGTATAAACTTCTTGAAATTTTCTTCAAGCTTTCTTCTGCGGATTTCCGCAAGATTTAGCATAATATTGCCTGCGCTTATATATATGTCGTCGGGTTTCATTCCGATTTCCGTTTTATAGCTGTCACCGATACATTCATATGCACCTGCAACAATCTTGTCTTTCATATCAATGTTCCATAACGGCTCAAGAGAGGACATTATCATTGTGTCGCAGTCAATGTGGATAACCTTGTCAACCCATTCGGGCAACATACTTGAATAAAAAAGTCTTGCAAATGTGCTGATATTCCATCTTCCGATGTTGATTGATGAGTTTGTCAGCTTTTCAATATCGGAAATGGGAATAAAAGTAATCTGACGGTTAAATTTTTGACACATTGTTGTGAATTTGTCTTTGTTTTCCTGCGACATACCGTTTTCAATCAGGAAAATATTTAGTTCGTCAACAGATTGGTTGTTTTCGAGCAGGGAATACATTGATATACCCGCAACCATCGAGTAGCTGTCCGAACTTGAATAAACTACATTCATTTTACCCTCCGGGGCTTATATACTAAAACTTATTTAAGATACATTTCCTCATATTCCTTGAACGATTGAAGATTTTTATCTTTGTCGGCAATAATAAGATTTTCAATACCGCCGATTTCATCAAACGGCCATTCAACCCCCAAATCCGGATCGTTGTACATAATGCCGTCATCATATTCGCCGTAGAATTTTTCACCGCATTTGTATGAAACAACAGACGGTTCAAGCACAAGATAGCCGTGTGCAAAATGTTCGGGAACATAGAGCTCGTTCATATTTTCTTCGGAAAGGTAGAATCCCTGCCATTTTTTGAATGTAGGTGATTCGGGACGGAGGTCAACGATAACATCAAAAACCTTGCCCTTAATGCACCGTACCAGCTTTGCCTGTTCGTGAACTCTCTGAAAATGAAGCGCACGAATTACACCCTTGTGAGAAACCGTGTAGAAAACCTCGGCAAGGTTGTGTTCAAGGCCGTTAGCCTCAAAAACTTCCTTTGAGTAGTCCTTTATAAATGCACCTCTGATATCGGTTGCACAGAACGGTTTGATGAGGTATGCACCCTCAAAGTCCGTATTGCAAAATTCAAATTTCTGTATCATTAAAATACACCTTACTTTAAAAAACTAATTAAGTGATTTAAGCCATTCCATTGTTTTTGAAACACCTTCGGCAAAAGAAACCGAGGGCTTGAAATAACAGTCTGTTTCAATATCGGCTGTATCAAATGCCTCAAGCGGCATATTTACTCCCGTAAAAGGTACATCGCCGAAAATCGGCTTTGCTTCGGGGGCAAGCGTCTGTTGCATTTCAAGAATAAATTCTTTAAGAGGTCTTGCGTTTCCGCTGCCGATCGTATATTCCTTGTTAGGTTTACCGTGTTCTCCGATTGCCTCAAACGCTCTTGCAACATCGTCAATATAGATGAAGTCATAGTTCTGTGTTGCGGCGGTAAACTGCAACGGTTCATTTGCAATGATTTTGCGGATTGTAGAATTTACAAAACGGGGCGAAAGCTCACCGACGCCGTATGCGTTTGTGATAACTGCCCAACAGAGGTCAATTGAAAGGCTGTTTGCAATCGGCTTGCAAATTGCTCTTGCAATCAGCTTGCCTGCACCGTAAATGTACGGAAGTCCGGGCTTGCTGTCCTGAGTGTAAACAGCGGTGTAGGTTTCTTTTTCCATTATTGAACCGGCATTTACAAACTTTTTGCACTGCATTTTGTCGGCTGTTCTTAGAGCACGAGCGGTCCACAGGGCGTTTTTAAGCTGAACATTTTCATCGCATCTGAGCGATCCTGCCGAGCCTACCCATGCAAAGTGGTAGAAAACATCAATATCTCTGTCGGAAATCATGTCAGCCAAGGTTTCAATCTCATCAAGCTCGCAATACACAATTTCAATGCCGCTGAGATTCTTTATGTTATCAATGTTTTCGTTTTCATCCTTAACAACGGCAAACACCTTTATACCGTCGGCACAAAGTCTTTTGCAGACATTTGAGCCGATAAAACCGTTTGAGCCTGTTACAATTGCCTTTTTCATAAGTAAACCTCTTTTTATATTTGCCGTATGATTATTTCAGAAATTCTTCAATCTGCCTATCCATACAGCCTCTTACATTGCCGTTTTCCATATAACAGCATGACCATTCGACCGTTTTTTTAACTGCATCATCAACATGCCAATGAGGTTTCCAGCCAAAAACAGTCTTGAGTTTTGAGCAGTCAAGCTTGAGAAAATTAGCCTCGTGGACTGCATCCTTTTCACTTTTGTCAATCCGGTTTATATTGCCGGCATATTTTACGAACAAGTCAACAAGTTCGCCTGTTGTTATGCAGTCGCACTCGTCAGGACCTACATTATAACAGTCGGCAAACTTAATGTCCCCGTACTGGGCTTTTGCAATCATAAGATATGCATAAAGCGGTTCGAGAACATGCTGATACGGCCTTGTGGAATGCGGATTGCGGACGATAATATCCTCGCCCTTTTCCAACGCCCTCACACAGTCGGGAATAATTCTGTCGTTTGCAAAATCTCCGCCGCCGATAACATTTCCTGCTCTCGCTGTGGAAATCGCCGTTCTTCCGTCGGCGAAGAAAGAATTTTTGTAGCTGTGGGTTACAAGTTCCGAGCAGCTTTTGCTGTTTGAATACGGATCAAACCCGTCAAGCGGTTCGTTTTCACGATATCCCCATTGCCATTCCCTGTTTTCATAAACCTTGTCGGTTGTAACATTGAGAAACGATTTCACACAGCTTGACTGCCGTACACACTCAAGAATGTTGACCGTTCCCATAACATTTGTTTCATATGTATATGCAGGCATTTTGTAGCTGTCACGCACAATCGGCTGAGCCGCAAGATGAAGTACAATCTCAGGCTGTGCCGCATCAAATGCCTTTTTAAGCGAATCAAAATCACGGATATCTCCGATAACCGATTTTACATCGCTCTCGATATTTGCAATCTCAAAAAGTGACGGTGAGGTTGGCGGATTAAGCGAATAACCCGTTACATCCGCACCGGCATTTGCAAGCAGCTTGCAGAGCCAACTGCCCTTGAATCCTGTGTGTCCCGTAATGAACACTTTTTTACCCTTATAAAAATCAAGCATCATTCCGACCACACTTTCCAAGGAGCAGTACAGTCGTTCCAAAGCTTTTCAAGACGCTCCTTGTCACGCAATGTGTCCATACACTGCCAAAATCCGTTATGCTTGCAGCACATAAGCTGACCTTCTCTTGCAAGCTGTTCCATCGGCTCACGCTCAAACATAACCGTATCATCTTTTATATAGTCCAAAACCTTCGGTTCAAGCACCATAAAGCCTGCGTTAATCCAGCCTGAGTCAATATCGCTTTTTTCACGGAAAGCTCTGACTTCGTTGTTTTCGGTCAAATCAAGCACACCGAATCTGCTTTCGGGTTTTACGGCTGACATAGTTGCAAGCTTGCCGTGTTTTTTGTGGAAATTGAGCAGAGCGTTTATGTTAACATCGGAAACACCGTCGCCATAGGTCATAAAAAACGGTTTATCTCCGATAAAATTGCTAATCCTTTTAAGCCTGCCGCCTGTCATCGTGTCAAGACCTGTGTCAACAACAGTAACCTTCCATTTTTCGGCTCTTTTGTTATGTACAATAATCTTATCATCCTGAGTAAAATCAAAGGTGATGTCTGATGTATGAAGGAAATAGTCGGCAAACCATTCCTTGATTACATGCTGTTTGTAACCTGCACATATGATGAACTCATTCACGCCGTAGTGGGTGTACAGCTTCATAATGTGCCACAAAATAGGCATTCCGCCGATTTCAATCATTGGTTTAGGTTTGAACTGGGATTCCTCGGAAATTCTTGTTCCGTATCCTCCTGCGAGTATAACAGCTTTCAAAACTCTGCCTCCTTAAACAGCGCCCTCACCCTTGAAAACAGAGGTGATAGTTTTGAGAATAATTTTCAGGTCAAAGCAGACAGAGCGGTTTTTGATATAGCAAATCTCCATTGCTCTTCTGCATGCATATGAGGTACAGCTTCTGCCGTTTGCCGCCCGGAAACCCGTAAGTCCCGGCTTTACGCTCAAAAGCATGTCACGGTAGTTGCCGTAAATTTCAGTTTCAACCTCCATAACGGGTCTTAGCCCTACAATAGAGATGTCGCCTTTTAAAATATTGAAAAGCTGAGGCAGCTCGTCAAGGCTTGTTCTTCTCATAAATTTGCCGACCTTTGTGACTCTGGGATCGTTTTCAAGCTTGAAATTTCTTTCGTACTCAGCTTTCTGCTCGGACGAGCATATGATGTCAAAAATCCGTTTAAAAAATCATAAACAGGCTTTTGTTCAGTTGTATGTCTGCTTGATGACGCACTTTTGTTTATGCTTTTTACGGATTCTATTTTTCCCTCTGTGGGCAGGACGAGCCTGTTAGTTTATGTTTGCAAAGGCGGTTTGGCATCAGTCATTTGCTGATGCCTTGTAATATCCGCCGTATCTTGAGTAATAGCTCTTGCCCTTACGGGTTTCGTGAGGCTTTACACGGTTAAGAATAACACCGAGAATTTTTGCATTGGTTCTTTTGATAACTTCAACTGTTCTTGAAAGCTCGGGATATGTTGTTGAGTTATTTCTTGCAATAATAACAACACCGTCAGACGCCTTCATAATAGGCAGGGCGTCAATAACAACGCCGATTGGCGGTGTATCGAAAATAATGTAGTCGTAATTTTTTTCAAGAGTTTTGATAAGGTCAAACATGGATTCACTCGCAAGAAGCTCTGACGGGTTCGGCGGAATAGCGCCGTATGTAATCGCCTTGAGATTCTCAATTTTTGTATCCTTTACAATGTCCTCAAGTGAACATTCCTCGTTGAGGTAGTTTGTAAGACCGGGAGTAGGTGTGATTTTTAAAGCTGTGTTAACTCTCGGACGGCGAAGGTCACATTCAACAACGATAACCTTTGTGCCAACTTGTTGAGCAAGAGCAGATGCAACATTGATTGAAGTTACGGTTTTGCCCTCACCTTTTGTTGAAGAAGTAAAGGCTACCTTTTTACAACCCTTTTTGAAAATTGAGTATGCGATGTTTGTTCTTGCTGTTTTGTATGATTCACGAACCTGAAAGCCAAGTGCCTCGGTGTCGATTGAACGGTCGATTTTAGTCTTTTTCATTGCAGTTTCACTCCTTTAACAATTAATAACCCGATTCGTAGTCACCGTACTTCTTTTCGGCTGCCTTCTGATTTGAAAAATATTCAAAGTCGGGAATAGCGGCAAGCAACGGAAGGTCAAGAACGGTTGTCATTTCATCATTGTACTTGATTTTAACATCAAGGATGTCACGGACGAATGAAATGATGAGTGAAATAATAATACCTGCGGCGAAAGCTATCATAACATTTCTCGAAACATTCGGGGATGTAGGAGCTTTCGGTGTTGTAGCCTTGTCAACAATTTTAAGCTTTGCATTGTCCTTTACATTGGCAATTGTATCTGGTGCAATTTTTGCAATTGCGTTGCCTATGTTTTTTGATTCGGACGGACTGCCCGAATTTACAAGCACCTTAAAAACCTCGGTATCTTCAATGCTTTCAAACTTAATCATTGATTTAAGCTGTGACGCCGTGTATTTTTCTTTGAGTTCCTTTGAAACGGAATTGTAGAAAGAATTTGAATCGAGCAACTCGATATAGGTGAGAACAAGATTCTTTGCGTAGTTGATACTCTGATAGTCGTCATAAGCCGACTGGCTTTTGTAGTTGGTTTCAACATAAAGCTTTACGGTTGAAGTATATGTTTTCGGAACAAAAAATGTTGTTACAAAATATGACGCAGCCGCACATAAAAGCGACAGCACCGCAATAAACACAATATTTTTCTTGATAATTCTCGTTATGTCCTTGAATGTTATCTCCATTAAATTACTCCTCTTCTCGGCTTTTGTACGCATATGGCAAGATAATGCCACAGTCGACACGAAAATGCTGTAGGCGAAAAACGGCACAAAAGCACAAAATACTTTTAAACATGACATTCCTATTATATTTCAAATCAGTAAAAAAATCAATATGAACAAAGGGCTCAATAAAGGAAAAAAGATGTCTTTTTTTGCAGAATATGCGATTGCTCTGTTTTTTATATGTACAAAACGCACATAAAATATAAGATTATTTTGTTACAGTTAGCTGTTAAGCACATAAATAACGAGTTGAAATAAAGCTCAGGTAAAATTTGCAAAAAAATAAACAAAAATACGGTGAATAACCGATAAATTTTCTACTTATATATTAGTATGTTACAATATGTCATAATGAGAAAACAATTACAGAAAAAGGTGTAGGGTAAGCGGATAAGGTTTGCACACGAATATTTGCAAAAGAAGGAATTTATAAATCGGCAGGCGTGTTTTTATGCAAAAGGCAAGTGTACAAATGGATTAAAATACGAAATCAGAGAAAACGATGCAGTGCATAATTGATTTAAAACGGCATAATGCACAATGAAAATGCCTGATTTGACAAAAGGATTGTAATTTTTCCGAATATAACAAATTTTTATAATAAAATGCTTTACAAAATGCGAAATGTGGTGTATAATACTGTACAAAGAAGTTAAATGGTGAAGTTTTCCATTGTGCTCCCTGCAGTTTTCGGCTTGCAGATGCGTATTATGCCAATGAATCCGTGAAGCTTCTTGCTGATGAAAACAAAATAAAATACAAGGTGGTATGAACTATGAAAAAGTTATCAGCAATGTTAGTAGCGTTCATCCTTGTTGCAGCAACTGCTTTCACTGCTTTTGCAGCAGGAATCAATGACAGCGAACAGGCTGTTCTCAACGAACTCAAGACATCTGTTAAGATGAACGGTTCAGAGATGGTTATTCCGAGCGAGTTTGTAAACCAGGCTGAAAACTACTTTAACACAATCGACATGACAGCAGATGAGTCATCTCAGATCGTTGCTATTCTCAAGAAGGGCGAGAGCTTCCTTGAGAACTCAGGTGCATCTAATATTGCAGATCTCACATTTGCTCAGAAGCAGACACTTCTTTCTTACGGTAAGGAAGTTGTCGGTGTGCTTGGTATGACAATGTCATATGACACATCTTCAAAGAAGCTTACAATTTACGGCAAAGACGGCAAGGTTGCATTCTCAGCTGTTCCTACACTTACAAAGGCAGGCAGTGTTCAGGATAACAGTGTTATCAAGACAACAGGCGCAGAGGCTGACTTCAGCGGCATTATCGCTGTTTCTGCTGTTGCATTTGTAATGGTAGCAGGCGGTGCTTTCTACCTTGCAAAATCTAAAAAAGAAAGAGCTTGATTCTAATGTCTGATAAAAAAATCAGACACGGTCATAAATCAAAGAATGGGAAGAGTTTTATAATTCTTCCCATTATCTTTTGTTTGATAACATATCTTGTGCTGTATCTTGCTTTTGTTCCGTCCTTTTCACCTGTGATTTCGGCAGTAGGTATGTTCTTCTCAGATAATGAAAAGGATTATTCAACAGAGTACGATAATATTTTTGTGCCCGTGTCAGAAAACTCAACCCTTCCTACCGTTACGAAAAAGGATTCAAACGGTCAGGAAAAAACTTATGTTAAAAACGACTCCGTTCAGTACCCTAACTACGGGAATCTGTTCGGTGAGCTTATAATCAATGACTGCAATATTGACGCAAATCTTTTTTTCGGTGACAATGATGTTGCGCTCAGAAACGGTGTAGGCATTTATGCCGGAAGCTTTGTCCCCGGTTACGGCGGAACAATCCTTGTTGCAGGTCATAACAACACTTATTTCAACGGTCTTAAAAACGCAGAGGTCGGTCAGAAGGTTGAAATCAAGACAAGCTACGGTAATTACATCTATGAAATCACCGACACGGCTGTCAAAAAAGCGACTGACAGAACCGCATATGACCTTTCGGCGGATTATGAAAATCTCATAATGTACACCTGCTATCCGTTTGATGAACTCGGTCTTACAACACAGAGATATTTTGTGTATGCAAAGTTAGTGTCGGGTACTCCGATTGATAAGGAGGCGAACTGATGAATTCTAAAGTAAGACATATTATTTACGGAATAATTTCGTTCGTTCTCTCGTTTGTACTGTTTTTGCTTTCGTTTGCAATTGTTCTTCAGTCAACAATCCTCAACCCATCGTATATTATGGATAATATGAATACGAGCAATTATTTTGTTGACAAGCGTGATGAAATCAAAGAGAGCCTTGTTAACCTCGGTTATGCGTCGGGACTTGACGAAAAATTTTTTGAAAATGTTGTTGACGAGGTGACAATTCACGATAATACACAGGCCTATCTCAACAGTTTTTATGCAGGTGAGGAGGCTAAGATTGACACAACAGCGTTTAAGCAGAAATTCAACAGCGAGCTTGACAGCTACATAAGTAAGAATAACCTCAAGGTTGCAAACGGTGAGAGCAGAGAATATCTCATCAATCAGGCTGCTAACATTTATGCGGCGGCGCTCAGAATACCGCTTTTCGCCACACTTTCTGTTTATCTCATTGCATTGAAAAATATGATGCCGTTGATTATCGGCGGTCTTGCAGTTCTTGTTGCAATTCTATGCGTAATCATCATCTTTACAAATCGTTGGAAGCACAGAGCTGTAAGGTATATCTGTTATTCAACATCGGCGGCATTCCTTACGGTTGGTATAATTCCGGCGGTGTTGCTTTCAACAGGCTATATGAGCAAGATTAATATTGATTCAAGGGCGTTCTACAACCTCTTTGTTCTGAGTATGAACAATATTCTTATCGCCGTTGCAATCTGTTCTGTAATCTTTTTTATAGTTTCGATCGGACTTTTCTTTCTGCACAAGAGTATGCGCAGACACGCAAGTGAAGAATGATGAAATTGAAAGTTGAAAATTACGGCGAGTCGCCGTTCCCCGTTCGAGAAGGTAGTTAGATAAACGAATTGCATCAGATGCCCGAAAAGGTTCTGATGCAATTTTTGTTTTTATAACCAAATTCAATGTTAATTTGTAGCGAGAATCAATGTTCTTCCGCAAGCAATCGTTCAAATTTTATGTTAAAATAAATTTTGTGAATGTTGCAAATTTGTACGAATTGCGTGTAATTTTATGCGTTGCATATAGTCAAACAAACACGGTTCGATTCTACGAAAAAAACACGGTCGGATTTCCAAACGGGGATTCCGACCGTGTTTTTTTATGAATTAATCATCAATATTGTAAAATCGTTTTGCGTTGTCGCAGGTGATTTGCAGAAGTTCGGAAATGCTTATATTACGCAGAGATGCGATTTTTTCTGCGGCATAGATAATCATAGAGCTGTCGCAACGCTTGCCACGGAACGGCACGGGCGCCATATACGGAGCATCGGTTTCGAGCAGAAGCCTGTCAAGCGGAATTTCCGAGGCAACCTCAAGACTGTGACGGGCATTTTTGAATGTAACAACACCGCCGAGGCTGATGTACATTCCCATACGAACCGCTTCACGCATAAGCTCAACACTGCCCGAAAAGCAATGAACCAGCGCATTTGGTTTGTATTTTCTCAGAAGGTCGTACACATCACCGTGAGCCTCACGATCGTGAACTATAAGCGGCATTTTAAGGTCAAGAGAAAGCCTGATCTGTTCCTCAAAAACACGCTTTTGCAAGTCTTTCGGAATGTCCCAATGATAATCAAGCCCTGTTTCGCCGATTGCGACAACCTTTTTATGTTTTGAAAGCTGTGCAAGCTGTTCAAGATAATTGTCTGGAATATTTTCGAGATTTTCGGGATGAAATCCGACTGCGGCATACATAAAATCATATTTTTCGGCATATTCAATGCAGGTTTTTGCCGTTTCAAGGTCAACCGCATTGTTGACAATTCCGCACACACCCTTTGTGTGAATGTTTTCCAAAAGTTCAAAACGGTCATCGTCAAACCATTTGTCGTCATAATGTGCGTGTGTATCGAAAATGTTGCTGTAAAGTGACATCGGTATATCTCCCTAAAAGTATGGGCGGTCATTGACCGCCCGCATTGATGAATTTATATGTTCATACACATATGTTTTGATATAACATATGTGTATTCAATTTTGCACGCAATGCGTGCAATCGTGTGCAACGCACACAAACGGGAGAACACGGTTCTCCCCTACAGTTACGCTCGGGCATAGATAGTTTTTAATTTATCAAACTGTCTACACGAAAGGGGAACGGCGACTCGCCGTGCGGGCATAGATAGTTTTTAATTTATTAAACTGTCTACACGAACAGGGAACGGCGGCTCGCCGTCTGTCTGCACGAACATAAATCAACAGATTTTTGAGCCGACAGGCATATTGTCAACAAAAACAACCTTTAAATCATCGCCGTGAACTGCCGAAAGAATCATACCGCAGCTTTCAACACCGCAAAGCTTTGCAGGCTTGAGGTTCTGAACAAGAATAATCTTCTTGCCGATAAGCTCTTCGGGCTTGTAGTAGTTTGCAATACCGCTGACAACGGTCCTGTCCTTTACACCGTCAAAAATTGTGAACTGTAAAAGCTTTTTGCTCTTTTTAACGGGTTCGCAGGTCTTAACCTCGCACACACGGAGGTCAACCTTTGCAAAGTCATCAATGCCAATCTGTGCAACACCCTCAAGCTCTTCACGGAGTGCCTTTGTTTCTTCACTTTCACCCTCGTTGTTCTTGATAATGCTGTTGAGTTCTTCAATTTCCTTTTCAACATCAATTCGTGGGAAGAGCGCATCTCCCTTGTGAACCGTGACATCAGCAGGAAGAACGCCGAACTTGTCGCAGTTTTCGTAGCCGGCACACTTTTCACAAGCGCCAATCTGCTCAAGAGCCTTTGGCATTGTTGTTGGCATAAATGCCGAAAGGAGGGTGCAGGCAATACGGATTGCCTCAAGAAGGTTGTAGAGAACTGTTGCAAGTCTTGCCTTCTTTGCTTCGTCCTTGGCAATAACCCACGGAGCGGTTTCGTCAATGTATTTGTTTGCACGGGAAACAAGCTTGAAGATTTCGGCAAGTGCGTTCTGGAGCTGAGTCTTGTCCATGAAATCGTCAACCTTTGCACGGAGCGATGTTGCGGTTTCGATAAGGTCATCGTCAAATTCGCCGCTCTCACGCTCTGTGGGAAGTGTGCCGCCGAAATATTTCTGAACCATTGCAACTGTTCTTGAAACAAGGTTGCCAAGACCGTTTGCAAGGTCGGAATTGATACGGTTAATCATAATTTCGTTTGAGAATGAGCTGTCTGCACCGAGAGCCATTTCACGCATAATGTGGTAACGGATTGCGTCAGCGCCGTAACGCTCGCCGAGTACAAACGGATCAACAACATTGCCGAGTGACTTTGACATCTTCTGTCCGTTGAAAGTAATCCAGCCGTGAACGGCAAGATGCTTTGGAAGCGGAAGGTCAAGAGCCATAAGCATTGCAGGCCAGATGATAGCGTGAAAACGCATGATGTCCTTTGCTACCATATGAACATCGGCAGGCCAGTATTTGTCAAATTCGTCAAATTTTTCATTCTTGTAGCCGAGAGCGGAGATATAGTTTGAAAGTGCGTCAATCCAAACATAAACAATATGCTTTTCGTCAAATGTAACCGGAATGCCCCATTTGAAGCTTGTTCTCGATACGCAAAGGTCTTCAAGTCCCGGCTTAATAAAGTTGTTTACAAGCTCAACCGCTCTTGTCTTTGGCTGTAAATAGTCTGTTTCCGTGAGGAGCTTTTCAATTCTGTCGGCAAAAGGTGACATCTTAAAGAAGTATGCCTCCTCCTTTGCCTCTGTAACCTCTCGTCCGCATTCGGGGCATTTGCCGTCAATAAGCTGGCTTTCTGTCCAGAAGCTTTCACAGGGGGTGCAGTATTTGCCCTTGTATTCTCCCTTGTAGATGTAGCCCTTGTCATACAGCTCCTTGAAAATCTTCTGAACTGTTTCAATGTGATAATCGTCTGTTGTGCGGATATATCTGTCATAGCTTATGTTCATAAATTTCCATAAGCCTTTAAAGGTTTTTACAATTTCGTCAACATACTCTTTGGGAGTAACACCCTTTTCGGCAGCCTTCTGTTCAATTTTAAGACCGTGTTCATCCGTACCCGTAAGGAACATAACATCGTATCCCTGCATTCGTCTGTAACGGGCGATAGAGTCGCACGCAACGGTGGTGTAGCAATGACCGATGTGGGGATTGCCTGACGGATAATAAATAGGCGTTGTAATGTAAAATGGTTTTTTCTGACACATAGTATTTGTCCTCCCTAAAATTCAGCAAATGAGCTGTAACTGTAATTATACCAATTATTGCATATAATTTCAAGAGTTCATGGGATAAACGGAGAATAGTTAATTGTTGTATGTTTCATTTAAAGACAATTACTTATGCTTCGTTTCGGTGATATTACTGCCTGAATTCATAAATAATCGTATTAGAGTGTCGGGTTAAAGTGAAATAATGCCGAACTGCGCAAGTGTGTAGGAAATTAAGATGAACACAAGGCAGATTGGAGCTATATATTTAATCATAACATCAAACAAAGCTCTTCTGCTGAAACGCTCGCCGTTCCTTGTGATTTCGTCTGCAATAGTCTTTGGCTTGATAACCCAGCCGATGAGAATACAAGTGCAAAGTGCGACAATCGGCATAATAATGCTGTTGCTCAAGAAGTCAAAGAATGTAAGGAAGTCCATTCCGAGAATCTTAACATTTGACCATATTCCGTTGCCGAGTGACGACGGAATACCCATAATAAGGCAGATGACGATAACGATAAGACAGGACTTGATTCGTGTAAGCTTGAACTTGTCCATAAGCGAAGAAACAATTGCTTCCATTACGGAGATTGAGCTTGTGATAGCTGCAAAGAATACAAGAACAAAGAACAAAAATCCGATGATTCCGCCGGCAGGCATTTCGTTGAATACCTTTGGAAGTGTGATGAACATAAGTCCGGGACCGCTTGCACCAAGACCTTCTTCACCGCTGAATACATAAACCGCAGGAACTACCATAAGACCTGCGAGAAGTGCAACAGCTGTGTCGAAAATCTCAATTTGGTTAACCGACTTTGTGAGGTTTACCTCATTCTTTGTGTATGAACCATAGGTTACCATAATTCCCATTGCAATGCTCATTGAGAAGAACAGCTGACCGAGTGCCGCCGCAAATGTCCAAATTGACAGTTTGCTGAAATCGGGAATGAGGTAGTACGAAACACCCTCCATTGCGTTCGGGAGCGTGAGTGTGTAGATTGAAATTCCGACTGTCAGAACAAGCAGAACAGGCATCAAAAATTTGCTCAGTCGCTCAATGCCCTTGTTTATTCCGAGCATAATTACCACTGCACTCAACAGCATAAATATTAAGAAAAACACAATTGGTGACAACGGGTCGGAAATAAAGTCCGAGAAAAAGTTGTCCTGTGCCGCAGGGGCAACAAGTCCCTGTGCATAAACGCACATATATTTTGTAACCCAACCGCCGATAACGCAGTAGTACGGAATAATGATTGTAGGAACAAGCGTTGCAAGGTAGCCTAAAAACGAAAATTTGCTGCATAGCTTTTTGTAGGCGAGAATCGGACTTAGCTTTGTTTTTCTGCCGATTGCGATTTCGGCAGTCAAAAGCGAAAAGCCGAATGTAAGCGCAAGGATTATGTAGATAAAGATAAATGTTCCGCCGCCGTACTTAGCTGCATAATACGGAAATCTCCAGAGATTTCCCAAGCCTACTGCACTTCCCGCAGCGGCAAATACAAATCCGAGTCCGCCGGAAAAGCTTCCCCTTTTTTTACTCATGATAATTACCTCTCATTTTCCTTTAGAATTTTTTAAAATCTGTAAATAAAACAATCAACGCAAGTATAACATAATACAGAGATTAAAACAATATTTTTTGAAATTTTTTGAATATTTTGCAAAAAGAAAATTTTGGTTTTATCTTTGCGAATTTTGTCAAATCTATTGCAAATCAATTTTATTTGTGCTATTGTAAAATATATGTAAAGAATGCGTTATCAAAGGTAAAATTTAGTGCAATTCGCTTGAAATAATCCGTTTTGTATTTTATACTTAATCAGATATATTAAATTGGGTTATATATCAATTTTTATGGTGGTGAATTATATGTCAAATTCAAAAAACAACAATAAAAAAACATCCGAAAAAGCAAAGCTTATGTCAAAATGGCAAAAGATGCCTTATACTAACAGAGAATTAAGCTGGGTTGACTTTAATGCAAGAGTGCTTGAAGAGGCGTTCAAAAAGACCAATCCAATTATGGAAAGATGCAACTTCCTTTCAATTACGGCATCGAACCTTGACGAATTTTTTATGGTTCGTGTTGCAGGTGTGCTTGATCAGATTCATCACGGCAGAACAAGCCGTGACGCATCGGGCATGACTCCTACAGAGGTTATGGACGGACTTGTTGAAAAAATTCACGAGTTTGCCAAAAAGCAGTACAGCTGTTACAACCGTTCAATAATTCCGTCACTTCGTTCGGCAGGCATTGTGTTCAAAGAGGCTGACGAGCTTGACGGCGACCAGAAAGCGTTTGTTGAGGAATACTTTAAAAAAGTAGTTTTCCCTGTATTGACGCCTATGGCTGTTGATACAAGCCGTCCGTTCCCGATGCTTGCAAACAAAAGCCTTAACATTGCGGTTCGCCTTACAAATGCCGAGAATGAAGAATTTTTCGCATTAGTTCAGGTTCCGTCAATTCTTCCGAGATTTCTTGAGCTTCCGACTCACGAGGGCAGAGCGTTTATTCTGCTTGAAAAAATAATCGCAATGCACCTTGGCGAGCTTTTTGAGCTTTACAACATTAAGCAGTACGATCCTTTCAGAATCACCCGAGATTCCGACCTTGACATTGACGAGGATACCGAGGATCTTATGGCTGAAATTAAAAAGTCAATCAGAAAGCGTAAGAGAGGAGAACCTGTCCGTCTTGAATTCGGCAAGAAATGCAACCGAGAAATTCGTGAATTTCTTGTTGACGCTCTCGATGTTACGGAGCGTGAAATCTACTTTCAGAGAGGTCCTCTTGACCTTACATTCCTTTCAAAATTTGCCCACATTAAGGGCTGTGAGGATATGTGCTTTGAACCAATCGTTCCCGTAAATCCGCCTGCGGAATTCTGCGGTTATGATGATATTTTTGAGGCTATCCGTGAAAAGGACAGACTTGTGCATCATCCTTATGAAAGCTTTGATGTTGTGGTTGATTTTGTCAAAAAGGCGGCAACCGATCCGAATGTTCTTGCCATCAAGCAAACCTTGTACCGTGTCAGCGGAAATTCACCGATTGTTGCGGCTCTTATCAAGGCGGCTGAAAACGGCAAGCAGGTAACTGTTCTTGTTGAACTCAAGGCGAGATTTGACGAGGAAAACAACATTCAGTGGGCAACAAAGCTTGAAAAGGCGGGCTGTCATGTAATTTACGGTCTTACTGGACTTAAAACCCACTGCAAAATCTGTCTTGTAGTAAGAAAAGATAAGGACGGAATCAGGAGATATTTGCATATGGGTACGGGTAACTATAACGACAGTACGGCGAGATTCTATACCGATATCGGTATGTTCACCTGCCGTGAAGAATACGGTGTTGACGCATCATCACTCTTTAATGTGCTGACAGGTTACTCAACTCCGCCTGAATACAACAAATTTATCGTTGCGCCTCACGGAATGCGTCCGTTCTTTGAGGCTATGATTATTCAGGAAACCGAGAACGCAAAGCTCGGACTTCCTGCCAAAATTACCGCAAAGGTGAACTCGCTTGTTGATCCTGAAATCATCAGTCTTTTGTACGATGCATCAAACGCAGGCGTAAAAATTGACCTCATCGTAAGAGGTATCTGCTGTCTTGTTCCGGGGGTTCATGGATTCAGCGAAAACATCAGAGTAATTTCAATTGTCGGTCAGCTTTTGGAGCATAGCCGAATATTCATATTTGAAAACAATTCAAATCCGCTTTATTATATGGGAAGTGCCGACTGGATGCCGAGAAACCTCGACAGACGAGTTGAGCTTGTGTTTCCTGTTGAGGACGAGGATATCAAAAAGCGTGTGCAGGAGGTTATCACGGTTTCATTTAAGGATACCGTAAATGCACGCCAACAGCTTTCAACAGGTGTATATAAGTCTGTTGACAAGCGTGGAAAACACAAAACAAATTGTCAGAAATTCTTTTCAAAGCTTGCGTTAAAGGCTCAAAAGCAGGCAATGAAGAAGACATATGCGAGCACTGTCGGAACTCCGATTGTACCCGTTGAAGTGAAAAAGGAGGACTCCGAACAATGAAAAGAGTAGGCATTTTAACAAGCGGCGGTGATTGTCAGGGACTTAACGCAACAATCCGTGCCGTTGCAAAAACACTTTATAATCAGCTTGGCAATGATGTTGAAATCATCGGCATTATTGACGGTTACAGAGGTCTTATCTACGGCGAAACAAGAAAGATGAAACCCGAGAATTTTTCGGGTATTCTCACAATGGGCGGTACGATTCTCGGCACATCAAGACAGCCGTTCAAGCTTATGCGTGTTGTTGACGAGAACAGCGTTGACAAGGTTGAGGCTATGAAGAAGAACTACAAAAAGCTTGGTCTTGACTGTCTTGTCGTACTCGGCGGCAACGGAACTCAAAAAACCGCAAATCTTCTTCGTGAAGAGGGACTCAATGTGGTTTCGCTTCCTAAGACAATCGACAACGACCTTTGGGGTACAGACAAGACATTCGGTTTTCAGAGTGCCGTTGATATTGCAACAAATGTAATCGACTGTATCCATTCAACCGCAACATCTCACGGCAGAGTTTTCATTATTGAGGTTATGGGACATAAGGTTGGCTGGCTCACACTTTATGCAGGTATTGCAGGCGGTGCGGACATTATCCTTATCCCCGAAATTCCGTATGATATAGATTCCGTTGTCAAGACAATCAAGGCGAGAACAGCAAGCGGTAAGAACTTCTCAATTCTTGCAGTTGCCGAGGGTGCAATTTCAAAAAAGATTGCAGCTTTGCCGAAAAAGCAGAGAAAAGCCGCTATTGCAGAGATGAAATATCCGTCAATTTCCTATCAGATTGCCCATGATATTGAGGAGGCAACAGGTCAGGAAACAAGGGTTACAGTACCGGGTCACTTCCAGAGAGGCGGCAGTCCCGATGCCTATGACCGTGTGATTTCAACTCGTTTTGGCGTTAAAGCCGCAGAGCTTATTATCAATAAAGACTACGGCAAAATGGTTGCCCTTGTAAATAATAAGGTAGTTGCCGTTCCGCTTGAGGACATCGCAGGCAAGCTCAAGAGCGTTCCGAAAGACAGCGAGGTTGTTGAAACAGCAAGAAAAATGGGCATCAGCTTTGGCGAGTAATTTTCACCTTTTGGTTGACATATGCCTTTGTTATGATAAAAATGAAATCACAATGCAGGAATATATTTCACTCGTTAAGAAAAAAGCAGGAGTTAAGGCTTAATGGCATACAATGATAATTCTATTAACAGAGATGTAATTTTAAACTATGCCTTTAGCACATACGGAACAGAACCCGAATATCCGTGGGAGAGCAGTCCCGATAATGCGGTTCTGCGGAATATGATGTCGGGCAAATGGTACGCAATAGTTATGCGTGTCAAAAGGCAGATTTTAGGGCTTGACGGCGATGGCTTTGTCGATGTTATGAATGTCAAGTGCGACCCGATTCTTGTCGGCTCACTCAGAATGAAAAACGGATTTCTGCCAGCCTATCATATGAACAAGGACAAGTGGATAAGTATTCTGCTTGACAGTTCTGTGAGCAAGGAAGAAATCTTTCCGCTGATTGACGAAAGCTACAATCTTGTTATGCCAAAGGCTAAAAAACGCTCAAAAATTTAACATAATAATCAAGTCGGAAAATCGGTTTTCCGATTTTTTGTTGTTTGGACATTAATTGTGTGCAGAAAAGTTGTCTGAAATCTTGCAATGAACGCCTGCTTTTGCTATAATCGTAGTATGTATATGAAAATATGTGCCACGCAGAATGAACGGGGTATTAAATATGAAGTCAGATTTTAAGAAAATTTTTAGGAAAAGAATACTTCCGACCGTACTTGCGGTTCTTGCATTGTCGGTTTGTTCAATAACCGCCTTTGCGGTAGGAGAGGACGATTCGCAAACTCCCGATCCCCAGCCCGATCCCGTAGTGACGGAGTATGTTCCCAATGAAACCGAACCGCAATACACAGAGCCGATTTATACCGAGCCTGTTTACACCGAAGCGCCTACGACCGAGTATGTTGAGCCCAAAACGGAAGAACCCACAACTGAGTATGTTCAGCCTGAAACAACAGAAGCTCCTAAGCAGGAAGAAACGCAGTATCAGAATCAGTATGTTGAAACTCAGGCGACCGATTCAACGGAATTTCAGGCTCCGACAATCGCAAAAACAGTCAGCGAAAAAAAGTATTCCACAAGCTACACGGCGGGAATCGTTTCGTGGATTTGCGTAGGTCTTGGAGTAGTTGCAATTGCGGTTGTAATGATCAGCACAAAAGTCGGTGCAAGAAAAAGAATAAGGTAACAGCATTAAATGTGTAAAAATATGGATAATCTTAACATCGGCGGTGTTCCGCTGAAATCCCACGCAGTTCTCGCACCCATGGCGGGGGTAAGCGATAGGGCTTACCGTGAGCTTTGCGTAAGATTTGGTGCGGCATACTGCGTAAGCGAAATGGTCAGTTCAAAGGCGCTTTCTTTCAACAGTAAAAAGAGCGAAGAACTGATGGAAATTTCAGACTTGGAGCGTCCTTGCGGAATTCAGATTTTCGGTGATGATCCGAAATGTATGGCTGACGCCGCAAAGCACGCACTTGAAAACAAACCTGATATTATTGATATCAATATGGGATGCCCTGCTCCGAAGATAAGCTCAAACGGCAGCGGAAGTGCATTGATGAAAAACCCTCGGCTTTGCGGAGAAATCGTCAAGGCTGTGACAGCCGTTACCGACATACCCGTAACCGTAAAAATCCGCAAGGGTTGGGATGATGACAGCGTAAATGCCGTTGAAATTGCAAAAATCTGCGAATCGGCAGGTGCGGCGGCAATCACCGTTCACGGCAGAACAAGACAGCAATATTACAAGCCTCCCGTTGATTACGATATCATAAAGGCTGTAAGAGAATCCGTCAGCGTTCCCGTAATCGCAAACGGAGATATTGACAGTGCCGAAAGGGCAAAGGAGGTTATGGACATCACGGGCTGTGACCTTGTTATGATCGGTAGGGCAACGCTCGGAAATCCGTGGATTTTCTCGCAGATTAACGCATACCTTGAAAACCCGAATGTTAAAATTCACACTCCCCACCTTGAAGAAAGGCTCGGTGTAATGATTGAACATATCGGCAAAATGGTTGAATACAAGGGCGAGCATATGGCAATGCTTCAGGCAAGAAAACTTGTAGTCGGCTATTTCAAAGGCATGAAGGGTGCGGCAGCCTTGAGAAATGAGGCAGGAAAAATTAAAACGCTTGATGATTTGTACGAATTAAGGCAAAAAGCCCTTTCGTTGCAATGACATAAATTCAAACAGGATACACAGTATCCTAAAATAAAAATATAAGGGGAATATAACAATGAGTGAAAAAACAAATATCGCTACTCTTGATTACCTCAACGAGTACGATCCCGCAATTGGTAACGCAATGACAGACGAGCTTAAAAGACAGCGCAGAAACCTTGAACTTATCGCAAGTGAAAACATCGTTTCTCCGGCAGTTATGGCTGCAATGGGCAGCTTGCTCACAAACAAATATGCCGAGGGTTATCCGGGAAAGAGATACTACGGCGGTTGTCAGTGCGTTGATGTAGTTGAAGAAATTGCCCGTCAGCGTGCGTGTGAGCTTTTCGGTGCCGAACATGCAAATGTTCAGCCTCACTCAGGTGCTCAGGCTAACACAGCGGTATATTTTGCAATGCTTAATCCCGGTGATACGGTAATGGGTATGAACCTTAACGAAGGCGGTCACCTTACACACGGTTCACCTGTTAATATTTCAGGTAAATACTTCAATTTTGTTCCATACGGTGTTGATCCCGAAACGCACAGAATTGATTATGATAAGGTTCTTGAAATTGCAAAGGAATGCAAGCCTAAGATGATTGTTGCAGGTGCGTCTGCATACCCAAGAATCATCGATTTTGCAAAGCTCCGTGAGATTGCCGACGCAGTAGGCGCATATCTTATGGTTGATATGGCTCACATCGCAGGTCTTGTTGCCGCAGGCGTTCATCCGAACCCTGTTCCGTATTGTGAGTTCGTTACAACAACAACACACAAAACTCTCCGTGGTCCTCGTGGAGGTCTTATCCTCTGCCGTGAAGAATTTGCAAAGCAGATTGACAAGGCTATCTTCCCCGGTACACAGGGCGGTCCTCTTATGCATGTTATTGCCGCAAAGGCTGTTTGCTTCGGCGAGGCATTAAAGCCTGAGTTCAAGGAGTACGGCAAAAAGATTGTTTCTAACTGTAAGGCTCTTGCAGACGGACTTCTCAAAAGAGGCAACAAGCTTGTTTCAGGTGGTACGGATAACCATGTTCTTCTTATGGATCTCCGTGACACAGATGTAACCGGCAAGGAGCTTGAGGCTCGTCTTGACGATTGCTACATCACAGTAAATAAGAACACAATTCCGGGCGAACCCCGTTCACCGTTCGTAACAAGCGGTGTAAGAATCGGTACTGCCGCTGTTACTACAAGAGGTCTTAACGAGGAAGATATGGACAAGATTGCCGAGTACATCACCCTCGTTCTTAACGACTATGAGAACAGCAAGGAAAAGGTTAGAGCAGGTGTTGAAGAGATCTGCAAAAAATATCCGCTTTATGAGTAATTGTGAGTAATAAATTACTCGGGATAAAAGTAAAAATGAATAATTAAAAAGTCAGTCGGTTGGTATATTGCCAACCGACTGCTTTGCTGTTACAGTTTGTAATATTAAAATATATTATGCCCGAGCGGAAGTTTTTTTAAATTGAAAGTTGAAAATGGAAAATTGAAAATTGTGGTCGGGCAGACAGTTTGCAAAATGCGAATCATTGTCGCCCGACTGTTTTTTTATATAGAGAAGTTGTGTTTAAATGCAGGGGAGAACCGTGTTCTCCCGTTCGTGTATACCAAATTAAAACATAACATTCATTACATCAAAAAATATGTAGGCAAACAAAAAGACCGAAAAATTGCTTTTTCGACCTTAAATTAATTTTGATTATTCTGTTTTACTGTCGGAGGCGGTGGGGATTTCACCGTGTTTTTCTTCAAAATCCGCAATTTCATTTTTAATCAGATGAAGAAGATACCAATTCATTGACCTGTCATCATACTTTGCGACATACTCAAATTTACGCAATAAATCTTCATCAATGCGTAGTGACAAATGTTTTGGCTTTCCTTTCATAAAATTGCACCTCAAATGAACCTATTATGGGTTTATTATAAGTCCTTCTTGTGCTATAATGTAAAAGTGAACCCATAATGGGTTCATAAAAGAGGGAGTACTTTGTTAATGAAAATTGCGGTTATCGGTTCAAGGACGCTTACAGTCAGAAATCTTGAAAAATATATTCCGAAAGATACAACAGAAATCATTTCGGGAGGTGCAAATGGAATTGACAGATGTGCAAATGAATTTGTGGTAAAAAACAATATCAGATACACGGAATTTCTTGCTGAATATAAAATGCATGGAAGATATGCTCCGCTGAAACGCAATCTTGAAATCATTGACAATGCAGATTTTGTTTTGGCTTTCTGGGACGGAAAAAGCAGAGGTACTAAATTTGTTATAGATAATTGCAGAAAAATAAATAAACCGATAAGAGTGTTGATTAGCAAAGGATGTTTATAACATAATGTTATTGCCACAGATTACATAGTGTTTTCGTCACTCAAAAGTTATGCGTACAAACAAAAATGCATCGGCGCCTTGTTCGGGCGACCGATGCAATTCATTTATCATATTATTTTTTTCAAAAGTTATACCATAGGAAACCACATCGGAACTACGGTGTTGAAAATAAGGACAGAGCAGATTCCGCAGGTTAAGCCTAAAATCATACCGGCGATAACATCCGTAAGGTAGTGAACACGCAGATAAATTCTTGAAAACGCAATCAACATTGCAAGCATAAGAATCGGCATAAAGGTTATGACTTTGCAACGCATAAGCGCAACCCCGACCATTGCAAACGATGCCGTCGTGTGACCTGACGGAAACGAGTAGAATCTCGGTCTGTCAATAAGCTGTTCGTCATCATCAAGGGTGTGGCAAGGTCGCACACGCTTTACTATATGCTTGATAATAATCTCTCCCATAAGGTGAGCCCACGCAAGTCCGAACACAAAGTTTGCACCTGTTGCCCTCCAGTTGGAGTTTATAAGAAACGGCAGGCAGATTGCCCACCATACAATACCTGCATTGCCTGCACGAGACGCAGTAATCATTATTTTGTTTAGTGCCGGCTTATGAATTCGGGATATGTTATCAAGTACCCTGTTGTCAATGTTTTGAATTCTGCCAAACATAAACACAACTCCTGTTCGTAATATTTATCCTGTCTGTCGCAAAATATGCTTGCAAAACAGGCTGATTCAGCATTCTATCATCACTCATACAGGTTCATTATAACACATTAAAATTCATTTGAACAGATATTTTGCAAAAATTTTACTTAATTTTCAGATTTACCAAATGTGCAATTGACGGGATATTTGCCCCCTGTCCGCTTGATGTCGGACTCATGAGCGCACCCGTTGCCATAAACAGGATGTTTTGAACGAGTCCGTTTTGAAAATCGTCCATAATTTTTGAACAAAGAACCGATGCGGCGCATCCGCAGCCCGAACCGCCTGCATGAACATCCTGATTGGAGCGTTCAAAAATCATCAGTCCGCAATCGTTGTGTTGTTTCCTTATATTGATTCCGTCACGCTCAAGCAAATCATAAAGTGATTTACTGCCGACTTCGCCCAAATCACCCGTAATAATCATATCGTAATCCTCGGGCGATGTTTTGGTATCCTCAAGATAACATTCAAGGGTCTGAGCTGCTGCCGGAGCCATTGCCGCCCCCATGTTATTGGCATCGCTTACACCGAGGTCAACTATTCTGCCGACTGTCGCTCTTGCAACGCAGATTCCTTTTTTAAGACTTTTCAGAATACAGCTTCCTGCACCCGTAACAGTCCATTGTGCGGTTGGAGTGCGAACTCCGCCGTATTCAAGCGGAAAACGGTACTGCCGTTCCGCCGATGCAAAGTGTGACGAGGTGACGCAGGCGGAAACTTTTGCTCCGCCGCTTTCAACGGCAGATGCCGCCATAATAAGACTTTGCGCCATTGTTGAACACGCTCCGTACTGCCCAAGATACGGGATTCCGAATTTCATAAGTCCAAAGCTTGATCCGATGCATTGGTTGAGCAAATCTCCTGCGAAAACGCAGTCAACCTCGTTTGCGTGTGTTTTTGAACGCTCCAGAGCTTTTTCAAGAGCTTCGCCCTGAAACATACTTTCCGCCTGTTCAAAGGTGTCACAGCCGTCATAGCTGTCGTAAATAATCTTGTCAAAATAGTTTTTAAGGGGACCTTCGGCTTCCTTTTTTCCGACAACCGCCCCCCAGCCGGCAATAACAGGCTGGCTTTCAAAAGCAATTGTATATGCACCTGTTCGTTTTATCATACAAAAAACTCCCTTCCGCTTTTATTATCTGCGAAAGGGAGTTTTTTATTATTATCGGAAGTTGTTTTGCTTAATTATTCTTCGCCTGATTCAGGTTCTGTAGGCGTCGGTTCGGGATCGGGTTTTGGCTGTGGCTCGGTTTTTGATTCCGAACTTGACTGGCTTGATGAACTGTGGCTCGATGAGCTTGATGAGCTTGATGATGAACTGCTGCTTGAATGACTTGATGAAGAACTGCTTGAATATGACGGTTCACTGTATGATGACTGTGAACTTGATGAGCTTGAACTGCTGTCGTCATTCTTCGGAACTGTTTCATCCGGGATTACAACATCATCACCGTATTTTGCACGGGGATCATTGTTGGCATCAATGAAAACATATCCGTTTTCGGTATCATAAGTTGATGAACCGAGTGACTCGGAATCAACCTCCTTGCCGTCCTTGTAATAAACTCTCCAAGCCTTTACCGTGTAGCTTGAACTACCCTGATTCGTGAGCTTGTTACGAGTCATAATAAGGTCGTATGAATCCGATTTCCAACCCCAGAATGAAACATAAAGTGTGTTGTCAACAACCTTACACTCAAGGAACATCTGGTAATCTGTCGGGTTAGAAAGTTTAAGGTCAAGGTTGCCGTAGTCGATTGTTGCGTCAAGACCTGTGGGAACATAGCTTGATGCCCACTTGTGACAATAACGCTCCTCAACCTTCATGTTGGCTCTGACAGCCGCATTGTAGATTGTTGAGCTTGACTGACAGATACCGCCGCCGATACCGATGTCGGACTTACCGTTTGAAATTACACCTGCCGGCTTGTAGCCGAGAGATTCAAGGTTTGAGTTGCCTGTGCATTTGTTGAATGACCAAGTTGCACCGGGTTCAATAACCGAACCGTTGCAGGCTTTGAGCGAAACACGCATATTTTCTGTTCCGTTTTCCGTATTGGTGGAAACGGTTTCATATGTTGAAAGAAGAACGATGTTTTTCTTCAAATCGTCAATCGTGATTTTTGCATCTGTTTTTTCAACATCGGCAATAATTCTGTATTCGCTTGCACCGTTTGCAAACACACCCTTAAACTGATTTGCAAGGTCTGTTTCGTTTACTTTCTGTCCCTGTGACGCCTCTGCATATTCAAAACGCTTTTTTTCGTAGGGGTGGAACTTTGAAACTCTTGCGTTCTCAGCCTCTTTGTAATTTTTCTTTGCAACCTTCTTTGCTGCTTCGTCAACACTTTCTGCGGTTACGGTAGCTGTTACCGTGTAACTCTTTTTGGCTGTTGAAGTTTCAACAGACGGATCGGTTGCTTCATTTTTGATTTCATTAAGTACAGACTCAATGTCATAAGTATATTTGAAATCCTTTTCGGTCACTTTACTGATGACTCCGTTTACATCAACCGAAATGTCAAGAGGCTTAATAAAGCTTTCTTCCTTTTCTTCAAGAGCTTTTTTTGCCTCGTCGTATGTTTTTCCCGAAATGGAAACACCCGAAACGGTTGTTCCGTCAGGAAACTTAAACTCACCGGCAATAGCCTCCTCAACACTGTTGAACAGGTTTCCTCCGAAAATGCAGAAACCTGCCACACCGAGAGCTACTGCAACTGCGGCAACGGATGAAATGATGATTGCAAGCTTTTTCTTGCTTTTCTTTTCACCTTTAGCCATACGACTGCCCGATGAATGTTTTCCTTTCTTGTTATCAGACTGTCTGTTGCCGTCGCAGTTGATGTCAACAAGATCTTCATCAACAACAAGAATATCGTCCATAAAATTCCTGTTCAAAAAAATTCACCTCATATATACCCAATAATTGCCCTTTGAAAACCTACTGCATTTGAGTTTCAAAAAGGGAAACGCTTTTATTACTTTCTTTAATTACCCTATACTGAAATATATTACAGTACAGTCTTTATTTTACAATATAATTTCAAAAAAATAAAGTGTGAAAACACAAAATTTAGAAATTATTTTTATAGAAATTTAAGCTCTTTTTACCAAAAGATTTTAGCAATATTTCCGACTCATATTCCGAGTGTTAATTTTTACCGCCTTAAAAGCTCGGAACAGTTGCCCCAATTAAAAAACGCAAACGAAAATTTAATTATTTTTATTTAAAATTCAGATGAAATGCAAAAATAATCTATTGAAATACTTGCAGATTAAAAGTATAATAGTAAAAGCACCCCTGTGTGCAAAACCGTTTTCGGTTATTTTGAATTACGGAGAACTGATATGAAAATAATCATCTTCACAGCATCAACAGGCGGAGGGCATAAGAGAGCCGCCGCGGCTATTGAGGCAAAAATAAAAGCCGTCAGTCCCGACACGAAGGTCAAGGTTATTGACGCCATGAAGACAATCGGAAGGGTATATGATAAAACCGTTTGTGACGGCTATCATTTTATGGCAACGAAAATTCCAAAGGTTTACGGCAAATTCTATAAGATTACCGACAGAAGAACCCTTATGTACAAGGCTGTTATGCAGTCCAACACAATGATGTCGGAAAAGCTGCTTGACACAATCAATGAATACAAGCCCGATGCAATTATTATGTGTCATCCGTTTGTCACAACAATGATTTCAAAGCTTCGCCGTCAGCACAAGATTGATGTTAAGGCAATCAGCCTTATAACTGACTATGACGCACACAGAACATATATTGTTCCGTATGTTGACGCATATGTGCTTGCAGAGCCTGATATGGCGACAAAGCTTATTGATGAATACGGTGTTGACAAGAGCATAATATATCCGCTCGGCATTCCGATTTTTGACCGTTTTACAGAGGCTTTTGACAAAAAGGCGATTTGTGAGCGTGAAGGGCTTGATCCTAACAAGCCTACAATTCTGCTTATGGCAGGTTCTTTCGGTGTTACAAGCGTGCTGAGCTTCTACAAAGCTCTTGCGGAGCAAGCTCCCGAAATGCAGTTTATTGTCATCACCGGCAGAAACATCAAGCTTTTTGCAAACCTTGAAAAGGTAATTGAAGAAACGGGTATGCAGGACAACACAAAGCTTTTGTACTTTGTAAAAAATGTTGAGGATTATATGCACATCTCAGACCTTATTGTTACAAAGCCGGGCGGACTTACCGTTACCGAAAGCCTTGCCTGCTCGCTTCCCATGGCAATCTACAGCGCATTTCCGGGTCAGGAACGGGACAATGCGGAATTTTTACTCAACAAGGGTGCGGCAATTATGCTCCAAAAAAAGACAGGTGCAGATGATATCGTAAACCTTGTTAAAGACAAAGAAAAACTTGATGAGATGAAGGAAAAGTGCAGAGAGCTGCACCGCCCCGATTCGGCAGAAAAAATATTCAGACTGGCGCAAAAGCTTTGTAACGATTCCAAAGGGGGAAATGACAAATGATGAAAAAAGCACTCTCTGTTGCATTGTGTCTTCTTATGGCAGGCACGGTGCTTACTGCGTGTTCAAATCCCGATGAATTTTCGGACAGCGAAAACCTTTCGCTGAAATACACACGCTCCGACAAAACCGATGATACATTCAATTATGCCGACGGTGCAAAAACCGCCCCGTCATCATATGATACCTATTCCGCAAAAATAACCGATTTTGAACTCAGGCTTTTCAGAAACCGTCACAAAAGCGGTTCGTATGTATTTTGTCCCGCAAATGCGGTTCTTAATCTTGAGGCTATGGCTAACGGTGCGTCGGGCGATACTCAGGAAGAAATCACCAATGCACTTTGCAGCGGTGTGACGCTTGAAAATATGAACCAATGTGCGTCATATTTTGCAAGCCGTATTCAATCGGTTGCATCTTCGGACAAATCCCCCGAAAGCTCGGAAAAAGATTCCGAAAAGAACAGCGACAAAAGCTTTGTAAAGCTTTGCAACTCGCTGATTTCAAATGACAATGCCGACATTATGACGGGCTTTTTGCAGACAACAAAGGACTATTATGATACTAATGTTCTGCGTTTTAATTTTTCGGACAGCGACGCCTTGAAAAAGCTTGACAAAAAATATGCCGATTTTACAAACAACGGTTCTGTTTTTGAAAATCTTGACACAAAGCAGAGTGTGATTTCACTTTCTGCGACAGATATCTGTGACAGATGGCTTAATCCTTATGCACAGACCGACATTGAAAAAGGTAAATTTAAGTCGGCTGACGGTGAAAAAGAAGTTACATATATGACCTCAAACGAAACATATATGAAGACAAACAAGGCGACTGCCGTTATGAAATATTTCTCGCAAACACCTCTCAAAATGATGGTTGTTATGCCGAACGAAGGTGTTTCGCTTGATGATTACGCAACCGATTTTACGAGCCTTGAATACACAACATTGCTTGACAGCGTTGATGTGACCAAAACAGCCAAGGCAAAAATTCCTGAATTTTCAGTCAGCGGAGATAAGTCTGCAGAAAATATAACGCAGATTGTTGAAAAAAGCGGAATCAATTCATCATTCACGGCTGACCGTTCAAGATACAAGAATTTGAGCCGTTCCGATGATATTGCGTTCAGCGCAATGTATGACATCGCTCCGTCGCTTTCAATTAACGCAGGCGGTATCGGCGGAACACAGTCAAACGGCGACAAGGCAGAGCTTGAAAAAAGAACAAAAGAACTTTCAAAAACCGATATGACGGTAGAATTTAATCGTCCGTTTATGTTTGTTATCCTCGACAACGAAAGTGACATTCCGCTGTATATGGGAACATATGCAGGCTGATTTCGTCAGCAGTGAAGAGCGAAAAGTGAATAGTTAAAAGTTATGGTCGGCGGTGTGCCACCGCTGTCTGTTCGAGAAGATAGTTAGATAAATGAATTGCATCAGATGCCCGAGAAAGGTTCTGATGCAATTTTTATTATATGAAATTTTCGGATTGTTCGTAGGTGCGTTCATCGGACTTGAAAATGAAAAAACGGTATGATATAATAAATCGTATATATGTAACAACGGTGTTGCGGGCGAAATATGCGCTGACCGACACACCTAAACATAAATTTCGGAGGGATATTATTATGGCTGAAAAAACTGTCCGTACACGATATGCACCAAGCCCGACAGGTTTTATGCATGTCGGCAATCTGCGTACTGCTCTTTATGAGTACCTCGTTGCAAAATCACAAAACGGCAAATTTGTTCTCAGAATTGAAGACACTGACCGTGAACGCCTTGTTGAGGGTGCGGTTGATGTTATATATGATACAATGAAACTTGCGGGACTTAAGCACGATGAAGGTCCCGATATCGGCGGCGATTTCGGCCCTTATGTTCAGTCCGAAAGAAAGGATATGTATCTTCCTTATGCCGAACAGCTTATAAAAGAGGGAAAGGCTTACCGTTGTTTCTGCACAAAGGAAAGACTTGAAAAGTTACAGGAAGACAGCGTTGGCGGTGGTTATGACAGACATTGCCGTAATCTTCCGCAGGAAGAAATCGACAGACTTCTTGCCGAGGGTACACCTTATGTAATTCGCCAGAAAATGCCGATTGAGGGCAGTACAACATTTACAGACGCTGTTTTCGGTGAAATCACCGTTGACAACAGCGAGCTTCAGGATCAGATTCTCATTAAGACTGACGGCTACCCGACATACAACTTTGCAAATGTAATTGACGACCACACAATGGGCATTACTCATGTTGTCCGTGGCTGTGAATATTTAAGCTCTACACCGAAATATAATCTTCTTTATGAAGCATTCGGATGGGAAATTCCGACATATATCCACCTTCCGCTCATTATGGGCAAGGATGCCGACGGCAATGTTTCAAAGCTTTCAAAGCGTCACGGCGCAACAGGCTTCTATGACCTTATTAACGAGGGCTACCTCCCACAGGCAATCATCAACTATATTGCACTTCTCGGCTGGTGTCCAAAGGATAATCAGGAAATCTTTACCCTTGCAGAACTTGAAAAAGAGTTTGATGTAAGCGGTATCAGCAAGTCACCGTCAATTTTTGACTATGACAAGCTTTCATGGTTCAACGGTGAGTATTTAAAGGCTATGACTCCCGAAGAATTTACGGATGTTTGTATGCCATACTATAAGAAGGTTTTCGGCGACAGAGAAATGCCTTTTGAGAAGTTTGCCGAAATTCTTCAGAAAAGAACTACAAAGCTTACGGATATTCCCGAAATGCTCGGTTTCTTTGCAGAACTTCCCAAATATGACAAGGAGCTTTTCGTAAATAAGAAGAGCAAGACTAATCTTGAAAACGCTCCCGTTGTATTGCGTGAGGCTTACGAAAGATTAAAGGCTCTGCCGACATGGGACAACACTTCAATTCACGATTGCCTCATCAATATGGCAGTTGAAAAAGAGCTTAAAAACGGCACAGTTATGTGGCCTGTAAGAATTGCCGCAGCAGGCAAAACAGTAACTCCGGGCGGTGCTGTTGAAATTCTTGACATTCTCGGAAGAGAAGAGTCGCTCAAAAGACTTGAAATCGGTCTTGAAAAGCTCGGCGCATAATTCTACTGACGGAGGTACACGGCAAATGGCTGATGAAATAAAGAATGTTGAGGGTGAAGCTGCCGTTCAGGGCAACTTCATCTGGGATTTTATAAAAGAGGATACTGCCGAGGGCGGAAAATTTGAGGGTAAAAAGGTTCACACCCGTTTTCCTCCCGAACCGAACGGCTATCTTCACATAGGTCATGCAAAGGCTCTTTGCATTGACTTTGGTACTGCCGAGCATTTCGGCGGAATCTGCAATCTTCGTATGGACGATACCAACCCTACAAAGGAAGATGTAGAATATATTGACGCTATCAAAGAGGATATCAAGTGGCTCGGTTATGATTGGGACGACAGATTTTTCTATGCATCACAGTATTTTGATCAGATGTATGAATTTGCCGTTGAGCTTATCAAAAAGGGACTTGCATATGTTTGTGAGCTTACTCCCGATAAGGTGAGAGAATACAGAGGCGACACACAGACACCTGCAAAGAGTCCGTATCGTGACCGTCCTATAGAAGAAAGCCTTGATTTGTTTGAAAGAATGAAAAACGGCGAATTTGAGGACGGCAAAATGACTCTCCGCGCAAAGATTGACCTTGCGTCGGGTAACTTTAATATGCGTGATCCTGTTATCTACAGAATTAACAGACTCAAGCATCACAGAACAGGCGACAAGTGGTGCATTTATCCTATGTATGATTTTGCTCATCCGATTGAGGATGCTCTTGAGGGTATTACGCACAGCCTTTGCTCACTTGAATTTGAGGCTCACCGTCCGCTTTATGACTGGGTAATTAACAATATTTCCGTTCCGTGCAAGCCAAGACAGATTGAATTTGCAAGACTCGGAATTAACAACACGGTAATGTCAAAGAGAAAGCTCCGTGAACTCGTTGAAAAGAACTATGTAAGCGGTTGGGACGATCCGAGAATGCCCACACTCTGCGGACTTCGCAGAAGGGGTTACACACCAAAGTCAATTCGTTCGTTCATTGAGCAGATTGGTGTTTCAAAGGTTAATTC
>ENA-UPXC01000059-UPXC01000059.1-human-gut-metagenome-genome-assembly--contig:-NODE-59-length-152186-cov-11.416169_pt1 | contig 152186 bp, 140 predicted proteins | sample MGYA00250047_ERZ773371 | MGnify/ENA primary metagenome ERZ773371 (study PRJEB29103, sample SAMN06111975) | human gut metagenome | biome: human gut; feature: ankylosing spondylitis patient; material... | reverse complement strand
GGTTATTATCAAGCATTTTCTTGAGTTCATTCATAAATGTTTCCACATCTTTAAACTCACGGTAAACAGAAGCAAATCTCACATACGCAACTTGCTCTAAGGACTTCAAATGCTCCATGACCACCTCGCCAATCTGCTTACTTTCAATTTCTTTATATTCCAAATTAAAAAGTTCATTCTCTATCTTATTCACCATCTGTTCAATCTGCTCTACAGATACCGGACGTTTATGACAGGCGCGCAAAATTCCGGACATCATCTTAGAACGATCATATGGTTCTCTTGTTTTATCTTTTTTTATGACAGTGAGTGGCATAATCTCTACTCTCTCATATGTAGTAAATCTTTTTCCACATTCGTCACAAAGTCTTCGCCGTCGTATGGATGAATTATCATCTGCAGGTCTTGAATCAATTACACGGGTGTTATCCAATCCACAAAAAGGGCATTTCATATCTTATCCTCCAGTATTTCTATCTCTTATGTTTACATTTATCGTGCCGGTTATTATACCAGAAAAATAGCTATTTTACAAGACATTTCTTCTCGTCAATATCTACAAGGATACTATCTACTCCTATTCGAATGACTGCTCCGACCGGAATTTTATATTCTGATTTTTTGCCAAGACAACCGCAATATTTCCCTCCTGTAGGAACATAGAAATCTGTGATACATAATTTACATACATCAATTTCTAAATCTCCAACACAGCCTAAGCGATGTCCATTCTTACAATTAATCACATCTTTATTACTAAGTTCCCAAAAACGCATCAAAAAAGCCCTTTCTTTTAAATTATGAGGGCTTTCTTAAAATAATGCTATCTATATGCTATTCATTTATTATCTAGAGGGTGTTTGAAAAATACTCCAGGAGCAAAATATTGTGACCGTAATGGAATTATAAGTTCTTTTTATTATAAATTTCTTTATTGCAGTTCATATTCCTCATTCATATGCAATTTCATCCACTGAAGCATATCTGTATATACTTCATCTCTTCGCACTTCATCACAAATATTATGACGCATCCCTTCATATAAATGCAACTCCACCCAATGACGAGTGTCTTCTAACTGCCGGTGTACTTCCAATATCCCCTTTCCGCCATTACCAATAGGATCCTCTTTTCCGCCAAGCAACAAAATCGGTATATCTTCATTTACGGAACGATACCATTTCCTGGTGGAGACTAATGCAAGCATTTTTAAAATATCTTCATATGCTGCTACGGTAACAGGAAGATGTTCAGAATAAATCCTGGAATATTCTCGTCTTATTTTTTCATTCGCAGCAATCCAGGAATATGTGTCCTGTTCCTTTAAAAAACGATGATTTAAACGTTTTTCTATATCTTTTTCAAGATATACACTTCTGTGTTCCGCCCCCCAAATCCTCTTCAAAAGGGCCGCTAAAAGAATCTTTCTCCAACAATACTTTTGTTTACCGCTAGTCCCCGACAAAATCACTCCATTAATGCCTTTTTCATGGATACAATCCATTCGCACAATGAGAGATCCCAGTCCGTGTCCATAGATAAAATACGGTGTATCTGGATATTCTCTTTTCATATAGTGTGTCAGCTTTTTTGTATTTTTTACCAGATAAGTCCATCCATTCTTGCTGCCAAAATAGCCATAGTCCTCTTTTTTAGAAGAACGTCCATGCCCGATATGGTCACATCCGCAAACCATAACGCCATGATCTGTAAAAAAACGAATCAAATTCTCATTTCTCTCCACAAAATCTCCAAAATCATGCACAATCTGTAAAATAGCACGAAGATCTGTCTCCGGTTCATAGATATAATAATGTATTCTGTTTATATGATCAGAACTTTGATATGTTCCTGTAAATTTCTGATAAGCCATACAAAAGCCTCCCGTCCTCTCTGTATATGACAGATTCCTTTTCTCAACTACTATACAGGATAAATGTGAAAAAAGAAAGACAATCTGTCTTGCATTTTCGTTAAGATAGATTGCCTTTTCTTTCGTTTTTATTAAGTTTCTTACAATAAACTATATTCCAGAATATGGCTGAAAAATTACTATAGCAACCTATATTTCATAACTTGCAACAAGTATTTTCAAAGACATATGAGAAGAAGAAAAAATCTTCTCCGTAAATTCAAGAATGCCGGGGCATTCTTGAATTTAGCATCAACTAAATCATACAGATTAAAGAATAATCTTAGCAGGACACTTCTCTGCGCACTTTCCACATCCGGTACATTTGCTGTAATCAATTTTTGCGATGTTGTTCTCAACAGTGATCGCATCTGCTTCACAGACACGAGTACACATCTTACAACCGATACATCCTGCGGAGCATACTTCTTTTACTGCTTTACCAAATTCTTTGGAGTTGCATTGTACTTTATGAGGAGCTGCATATGGAACAAGCTCGATTAAAGATTTCGGACAAGTTGCCACACATTTACCGCAGGCAACACATTTTTCTTTATCAACTACAGCAACGCCATTGATAACGTGAATAGCATCAAAGTCACAAACCTTTACACAGCTTCCAAAACCAGTACAGCCAAAGCTGCAGGCTTTTGGTCCACCGCCAGGTACACTCATGGCAGAAACACAGTCTTCATTACCAGCATATTTGTATTTTGATTTTGCCTTATCGCAGGTTCCGGCACATTTTACGAATGCAACCTGTTTTTCGCCTGCTCCAGCTTCTACACCCATGATAGAAGCGATTTTATCTGCTACTGGCTGTCCACCTACAGGACATGCTCCAACTGGAGCTTCTCCAGCAGCGATTGCTTTAGCAAGTGCATCACAACCGGCAAATCCACAACCACCACAGTTGTTTCCCGGAAGGCACTCTCTTACAGCAACTTCTTTTTCGTCTACCGGCACTTTAAATTTCTCGGAAGCAATGCCAAGGAGAATGGAAATAACAAGTCCGGTTCCACCGACAACTACTGCCGCAAGGATAATTCCACTTATACTCATTTTTGTCCCTCCTAATTAAATGATTCCTGAAAAACCAAAGAATGCAATAGACATAAGTCCGGCTGTTACCATTACGATAGGCATACCCTGCCAGGACTCTGGAATGTCGTTGTATTCCATTTTCTCACGGATTCCGGCAAGGATAACAATCGCGATTGTAAATCCAATAGAAATACCGAGACCATAAACTACAGATTGTAAAATATTATATCCATACTGTACAGAGTTTAAAGCTACACCAAGTACGGCACAGTTTGTTGTAATCAGTGGAAGATATACTCCTAATGATTCATACAAAGCTGGCATAGATTTCTTTAAGAACATCTCTACGAACTGTACAAGCGCAGCGATAACGAGGATGAATACAATCGTCTGTAAATAAGTTAAATCAAGTGGTGCAAGAATAAACTTGTAAATTAATGATGTCACTAAAGAAGCAATTGTAATAACGAAGATTACGGCTGCTCCCATTCCACCGGCAGTCTCTACCTTTTTGGATACTCCGAGGAAAGGACATAATCCTAAAAACTGACTCAGTACTACATTGTTAACAATAGCGGCACTGATAATTAATAATATTAATTCTTTCATAATCCTTCCCCTTTCTATTTATTCTCTGCTTTTTCTTCAGAAGCAGCCTTTGTTTCTTCTTTTTTATTGTCTACAGACATATCAAAGAAACTCTTGCTCGAACAGCAGGAATTACCGCAGGCAGAGCAATCGCCACATCCTGCAGGAATCTCTTCCATCTCGCCATTCTTTACCTTACGGTTCATAATCTTATTTCTTGCAGCTACTAAGCAGGCAAGTACAAAGAAAGCACCAGGAGCAAGAATAAAAATAGTAATTGGTGTGTAGAAAGATTCAGATAAGATTGTCTTTCCAAAAATTGTTCCGGCACCAAGTAACTCACGGAACGCACCTAAAATAGTAAGGGATACTGTAAATCCAAGACCCATTCCAAGTCCATCAAAGAAAGAAGAAACAGGACCATTTTTACTTGCATAGGATTCTGCACGTCCTAAAATAATACAGTTAACTACGATTAATGGGATATATACACCAAGAGCATCATTTAATGCTGGCACATAACCCTGTAAGAGGAACTGTACTACTGTAACTAAGGATGCGATAATTACAATGTATCCAGGAATACGAACTCTATCCGGAATAAAATTACGCAGAATAGAAATAATCATATTGGAGAACATTAATACTACGGTTGTAGAAAGTCCCATACCTGCACCATTGATTGCCGATGTTGTTACCGCAAGAGTAGGACACATACCCAAGATAAGAACTAAGGTAGGGTTCTCTTTGATAATACCATTATAAAGTCTTTCTAAAGCACTATTATTTTTCATCTTAGTTACCTCCTTCTAATGACTGGAAATAAGCAAGACAGCTATTCATAGCACCTGTAACTGCTTTACTTGTGATTGTTGCACCGGAAATGGCATCAATCTTTGCGTCATCTCCAGAACCGGAACCATCTTTTACAACAGAGAAAGCATCTGCTTTCTTACCGGCAAACTGTTTGCCCCAGCTTGGGTCATCTTTGGCTTTCATACCAAGACCTGCTGTCTCACTGATAGAGAGTACGGAATATCCGCTTACTGTTCCGTCAGACTGAATACCAACGGTAAGCTGAATGTCTCCACCGTATCCTTTAGAAGTTGTGATATTGAAAATGTAACCAAGTGCTTTGCCAGAAGCATCTACTGCCTCTACTGCAGAAGAGATAACATCGCTCTCATGTCCATCAACAGTATTCTTATAAGAAGCAATCACTTTAGAAGCTGCTTCCTCGGAGAATCCGTCAACATCTTTGAAATCACTTGCCTTTGGAAATACAGCCTTGTATGCTTCCATCTGTGCCTTTGCTTCCTGATCAGCAATAGGTTTCTTTGTGATTCCGTATACTGCACCAAGGACAAGACCTGCAACAACAGTAATAATAACAAGCTTTAAAGCATCTTTTACTAAAGAATTCATTATTTCTTACCTCCTTTTCCAAATGCGGTAGGAGTTGTAACTCTTTCAATTAATGGTACTAACAGGTTACAGAAGATAATCGCATAGGAAACTCCCTCTGCGGAACCACCGAATAAACGGAAGATTCCTGTCAGGATACCAAGTAAGATACCAAATACAATCTGTCCCTTTGGTGTAATTGGAGATGTAACGTAATCTGTAGCCATGAAGAACGCACCAAGCATTAATCCACCACCACATAACTGTTCTGCAAGATATGTCATATCAAATCCATGTCCACCGAAAAGGAGAACAAAAAGACCAAGTGTAACAATATAACATACTGGAATTCTCCAGCTAATGATTTTCTTTGCAATTAAATATACACCACCGACAAGCAGTAAGAGTGCAGATGTCTCACCAATTGTACCAGCAGTATTACCAAGGAACATAGCCTTTAAGTTTACGACTTCTCCTGCTTTTAATGCAGCAAGAGGTGTGGCACTTGTTGTCGCATCAAAACTTCCACCAAATCCATTATAGGAGAAGTTGGTCATAATTCCTGCAAAAGAAATTAATAAGAAGCAACGTGCTCCAAGCGCAGGGTTCATAAAGTTCTGGCCTAAACCACCAAAAAGCTGTTTTACAACGATGATTGCGAATAAACCACCGATAACAGGAATCCAGAATGGTACTTCTGGCGGAAGGTTTAATGCTAATAATAAACCAGTAAGTGCTGCACTGCAGTCTTTAATTGTAATCTTCTGGTGCATGCAGCGCTGCCATACATATTCTGCAAGAACACAGACAGCAACACAGATTACTGTATTGATGATTGCCTTTACTCCGAAGTTCCAGAAACCAAATAATGTTGCTGGAAGAAGAGCGATAATTACGTCAAGCATAATGCTATGTGTAGAAGCCTTATCCCTTACATGAGGATTGGCTGATACGTTATATAATTGTTCGTTCATTTTTTCACCTCTCCTTATGTTTATTTCTTCTTTCTGCGAAGAGCCATCGCCTCACGACGACCTGTCTTCATAGACTGGGTTAATCTTCTCTTTGCCGGGCAGATGTAAGAACAGCATCCACATTCCACACATTCACATCCATTAAGTTCATCAAATAATGCGAAATCTCCGTGGTCTGCGATTTCGGAAAGCTTTGTAGGCATCAGGCCGGCAGGACATACGGAAATACAACGCCCGCAACGGATACAGTTACTTGGCTCACAAGCAGCCACTTCATCTTTTGTGAAACATAAAAGAGAAGAGAATGTCTTTGCACAAGGAACATCTAATGTAGATAAAGCCATACCCATCATAGGCCCGCCAGAGATTACTTTTTCTGGCTGAGACTTAAATCCGCCTGCTGCTTCTACTAATTCTGCAGCATTTGTTCCGTTCTTTACTTTAAAGTTTCCAGGATTCTTAATCGCATCTCCTGTTACAGTTACTACTCTCTCAAAGAGGGGTTTTCCAAGTGTAATTGCCTCATGAATCGCAATCGCAGTTGCCACGTTATCTACAATACATCCGGCATCGGCTGGAAGCATGGAAGAATTAATGGCACGACCTGTTACTGCAAATATTAAAGAACGCTCTGCACCCTGTGGATACTTTGTCTTTAATGCAGCTACTTCAATACGGCTCTCATTTTTACACATTTCTGTCAACTTTGCAATCGCCTCTGGCTTATTATCTTCGATTCCGATTACACCCTTAGCTTTAGGGAATAAGGAAAGCATAATATTAAGACCAGAAATAAGCTGTTCCGGAATCTCCATCATACAACGATAATCGGCAGTGATGTATGGCTCACATTCTGCTGCGTTGATAATAATTGTATCAATTTTTTCCGGTTCCTTTGGGGAAAGCTTTACATGCGTAGGGAATCCGGCACCACCGAGTCCGACGATACCTGCTTCTTTTACTGCATTGATGATTGCTTCATTTGTCTTTTCTGTTACTGGTTGGAAGGAAACAGTTTCGTACTCTCCGTCATTCTCTACAATAATGGAGTTCACTTTATTACCAGAAACTGTCATTCTTGGTTCAATCTTTTTTACCGTTCCAGAAACAGAGCTATAGATGTTGGCAGAAACAAATCCTCCAGCCTCCGCGATTTTCTGACCGACTAAAACTCTGTCACCTTTCTTTACACAGGCAACGGCAGGAGCACCAATGTGCTGACTTAAAGGGTATACCAGCTCTCCCTGTGGTAAATATTCAGTAATTGGTTTGTCCTTACTTAACTCTTTACCATCATACGGATGAAGGCCACCTTTAAATGTTAGTAGTCCCATTTTTTTACCTTCTTTCTAAAATTTTTTAAATCAAATAGTGCATGCATATTTTTGTAAGTCTCACATAAATTCTTACGAAAGCATTTCAATATTTGATATAAAATCATTAATAATAATATAAGAAAAAAAGGGCGAAATCAAGAATCGTCATTTTCTTAACGATTAGCAACTTCGCCATTTCCCATATTTTATATAAAAAAACTTCGCTATTATGCAATTATTTGCAATTTTTTTGTGTAGTTTTACAATACTGTATTTAAAATAGAACAATATTGTATGCAATCCAATCTATTATTGTTAAATAATAAATTATATCAACTGATGTTATTTACTGATAATATCTATCTGATTCCCATCCTGTGTTCCATTCTCATCAACGACTTCTACAACCACTTTATGAGGAAGACAGACAATGGTCTCTCCCTTTTTACTAATCGCTGCATGATTGACACAAATCTTATCTGGACAGTCTGCTTTTGCCATACTGGCTTTCCCATCCTTTATGATAAGAATATTTTCCCAGTCATCTTCGCCGATTGTAACAGTCTGGTTTTTATCTAAAGAGTATGTTCCATATTCCTTATTATTAACACTGACTTTTACCTCTGCTCCTCTCTTTCCCTGAAGCTGCATAAAAGCAAAGGCACCAATACCAATAATCAGAAAAAACAGAATCAGCAAAATATCATTTTTATAAGACTTCTTAGTTGAATCCAATCCATTTCTGTGCAATCTTATATCCTCCCATCGTGAGTTTATGACTCAGCTTATTGTGGGACTTAGTAAACTTTCCAAGAACAGAGCTTTTTAATATTTTATAAGCATCTGGAGATTTCTCTTCAAGATAATGCCATAAATCATCTCGCATCGCCTCTGATTCTGATGTATTCATCTTCATAAGAAGCACAGAGGTTACCATCTGAATCGTCTCAAGATAATGAAGCATATATTCTTTAAGCTGTGGACAGGAAAGCATGCTCTCATGCTTTGCATAAAGGTCAATCATAATCTTATTCACACGAATCTGCTGGTCAATTCTTGAAATCATTACCTTTTCATTGACAGACTGGTCATCACGCCCAATAAAATACCGATAAAAATCTACGTCAAGATAATACATCTTCTTAACGTATGGCAATGGCCAGTATACAAAAATGTTATCTACATAAAATGTGTGTTTTGGTAATTCAAACTGAAAACTCCGAAGCAGCTCTGTACGGTAAATCACCGAATGCATCAAAATATTCTGGCTGGCATGGAAATGTCCAATCTCTTCCCATCCAAAGTAACGATTCTCCGGCAGAATAGAATGATACTGGATAACCTTTTTATGCTTTGCTCCAACCTTCTCGTAAACATAGTTTGAAAGCAGCATGTCAAGAGGCTCTTCTTCTTTCACTGCCTCTTTTAAAAAGGCAAGTATCTTCTGGTAAGCTTCTGCGTCTACCCAGTCATCACTGTCTACTACTTTATAAAAGAATCCGGTTGCATTACGGAGTCCGGCATTCACTGCCTCTCCATGTCCACCGTTTTCCTGATGAATCGCACGAATAATACCCGGATATTTCGCCTCATATTCATCTGCGATTGCAGGAGTCTCATCTTTTGAACCATCATCAACAATCAATATCTCTACATCTTCCCCACCTGGAAGAAGACTTTCAATACAGTTTCTCATATAATCCATAGAATTGTAACTTGGAATTGCAATTGTCAGGATTTTCATGAATTACCTCCTTTGGTATCCTATATACTTTTAGAATCTTTCTGTTCCTGCTTTAGTACGAAAAATTCTCCCAGTCAAAAAGCAAACCTAGAGCGTGTTTGGGAAATCATTCCTGCAATCTGCACATCTTACAGAAAACATTTTTCAAACACACTCTAGAAAGATTCCTAAGAGTATATTTATTTAATTATTTCTCAAATCCGCGGTAGATGATATCATCTCTTCCCGGACCGTTAGAAACCATAGTAATAGGATATCCAATATGTTCTTCTACAAACTCGATATATTTACGGCAGTTCTCTGGTAAATCTTCGTACTTCTTAATTCCACGAATGTCACATTTCCATCCTGGAAGTACTTCTAATACAGGTTTTGCCTTCTCTAACTGATTTGTTACAGGGAATTCTGTTGTCACCTTACCATCAATTTCGTAGCCTGTACATACAGGAATCTCGTCAAGGTATCCAAGTACATCTACTACAGTGAAAGCAACATCTGTTGTTCCCTGAAGACGGCATCCGTATTTAGATGCAACACAATCAAACCAACCCATTCTTCTTGGACGTCCTGTTGTTGCTCCAAATTCTCCGCCGTCACCACCGCGGACACGAAGTTCCTGTGCCTCATCACCGAAGATTTCACTTACAAATGCTCCAGCACCTACTGCACTACTGTATGCCTTACATACTGTAACAACTTTCTTAATCTCATATGGAGGAATACCTGCTCCGATCGCACCATATGCTGCTAATGTAGAAGAAGATGTTACCATTGGATAAATTCCGTGATCTGGATCCTTTAATGTTCCTAACTGACCCTCTAATAAAATATTTTTACCTTCTTTGATTGCCTTATCTAAGTACGCAGATACGTTACATACATAAGGAGCAACCATCTCTTTGTATTCCATTAATGTGTTATACAGTTCGTCTGCATCAATTAATGGTTTGTGATAAAGATGCTCTAATAAGATATTTTTCTGTACGATAACACGCTCAATCTTTTCTCGAAGTACTGCCTCTTCTTCAAATAATTCATTAACCTGGAAACCAACCTTCGCATACTTATCAGAATAGAAAGGTGCGATACCAGACTTAGTAGAACCAAAAGATTTACCTGCCAGACGCTCCTCTTCATATTCATCAAAAAGAATATGATAAGGCATAACAATCTGTGCACGATCAGAAATTAAAATCTTTGGTGCAGGAACCCCCTTAGAAGTTATCTCTTTTAACTCATTAAAAAGAATAGGAATATTCAGTGCTACTCCGTTACCGATAATACTTGTTGTATGTCCATAGAAAATACCTGATGGTAATGTATGGAGTGCAAACTTTCCATAATCATTTATAATTGTATGGCCTGCATTGGCACCACCCTGAAAACGGATAATAATATCAGAATCCTGTGCGAGCATATCAGTAATCTTACCCTTACCTTCATCTCCCCAGTTTGCGCCTACGATTGCTTTTACCATTAGCTCATTCCTCCCAGCTTTAAAAACTTACTATTTTTATGGATGTGGTTTGTCCCATCACCCAAACACACTAATTATAACTTACTTTGCTTTATAAGTAAAGAATAATTACAATAACTTACTTTTCTTTGCCATTCTGACAAGCATATTTCCTTTCGGGAAGTTACGAAGTTCTGCCTCTGTAATTCCCTTTAACTTAAGTACCAGAACGAAATATACGATAACCGCAAAGCCTACTGAAATCATCAAGCATATAAATACAAGAATTCTTAAATGAATAAAACTTCCGAATATTCCTGATAAGATCAAGTAGATTCCCTGATAAAATACATAGCAGAGTATTCCCATAATTACAGAAGAAAGTAATGGAATCATAAATGTTCGTTTCATTTCCTGATGATATCCTAAATACTTGCGTACACTCAAATTATTCAGCAGACACATAAGGAAAGCATAGAACATCGTAGCAAATACAAGCGCATATAAATTCAGGTTTGTAAAATACAACAACGGTGTAAGCAGAACAACATGAAGGACAAGGGAAACCGCTGCGTTACGAAGCGGAATATTTACCTTTCCAATTCCCTGCAATACTCCATTACTTACTGTAGACAGTGCATAAAATATAATACTGATGCAGCCAGTGCGTAAAATACTTACTGCCAGATCAATCGTTGCTTTTTGTGGGAACAGCACTTCCATAATTGGATAGGCAAGCGCCCCCATTCCAATTGCAGCAGGAATACTAATAACCATTGTAAAATGAATTGCCTGCCTTACATGCCCCCTGCATTTTTTATAGTCTTTCAACTCATAACTGCCGGAAATTGCAGGAATCATAGCAGTAGACATAGAATTTGCAAGCGCGATCGGCACGTTGATGAGCACCCAGTATTTTCCGGAGAACACGCCATATAAAGAGGCCGCTGTTTCAGAAGCCATTCTTTTAAATCCCATAATATCCATAAATAAAGTCTGGTCAACTACCGTACTGATATTGTAGACAAACGTGCTTAAAATTACCGGTGTTACCATCATAAAGATAATCCTAAAGATATCTTTATAGGAACTGTCAACACCCGTATCATCTTTTTGAATTTCTTTTTTAAAATATTTTTTATTACAGGAGTAAATAAACAACATAAATAAGAGACCGGTTATAACACCTGCCCCAATACCTGCGGCACTTCCCATCGCACCAAATACTGGAATCTTATCGGCATCCCCACCTGCAAATGCATGAATAAAGAATACGGCAGCCCCGATACTAATGACTGCGTTAGCCACCTGCTCTACAATCTGAGAAAGCGAAGTCGGAATCATCGTCCTGTGTGCCTGAAAATATCCACGGAATACCCCTAAAAATCCGGAGAAAAAGATAGTTGGAGCTAAAATACGAAGTACAGGAATCGCCTTAGGCTGATTCGAAGGAATTAATACAGAGGCTCCAAAAAAAGTAATAAGGCTGGCAATCCCACCTATTACCAGAACATATATAAGTGCACATTTAAATACCTTATGTGCAATCTTATACTGATGTACCGCCATCTTGGCCGAAACCACCTTGGAAACTGCCATAGGAATACTATAGGAAGATATCAATAATATCATCGTATAAATATTCACAGCAATACTATAATATCCATTACCTTCATCACCTATAATACTTGTAACCGGACTTCGATATAATACACCGATAATCCTTGTCACGATACCTGCCACCATCAATATTGAAGCCTGGGCAAGTACATTCGTTTCTTTTGTATCTTTGCTACTCAACTGACAACCACCTTTCCAAACTTTAAGGGTTATTCTTTCTCCTGTTTTTATAAATTACATAACTTAAGGGTTATCGTTGCCGATAACCCTTAGTATTATACGGATTTCTTTCTAGCATGTCAATCCGAAGTTTCTGTATTTTTATACATTAATCTCTGCTTTCATTCCAAGAATGTCTTTATTCTCGTCAAGAACAGGCTGAACGTATTCTGTAATGAACTCTACTGTCTGCTCTGGAGATCTTCCAACAAAGTTTTCTGGTTTCATGATGGCCTGAAGCTGTTCCATTGTCATTCCAAATGCTGAATCTGCTGCGATTCTTTCAAGAAGATCATTCTCTTTACCTTCTTCTTTTACAACACGACCTGCTGCCATAGAGTGCTGACGAATTCTTTCGTGAAGTTCCTGACGGTCTCCACCAGCTTTTACTGCATCCATCATGATATTTTCTGTTGCCATAAATGGAAGTTCTCTCATAAGATGTGCTTCAATTACCTTTGGATATACTACAAGACCATCTACGACATTCAGATATAAGTCAAGGATACCATCAATCGCAAGAAAACCTTCTGGTACAGAAAGACGCTTGTTAGCAGAGTCATCTAATGTTCTCTCAAACCACTGTGTAGATGCTACGAATGCCGGATTCATCGCATCAGACATTACATAATCTGCTAAAGAGGCAATTCTCTCACTTCTCATAGGATTTCTCTTATAAGCCATTGCAGAGGAACCAATCTGATGTTTCTCGAATGGTTCTTCAATTTCTTTTAAATGCTGTAAAAGACGAATATCATTAGAGAATTTATGAGCAGACTGTGCAATTCCAGAAAGTACATTAAGTACACGGCTGTCAATCTTACGGGAATATGTCTGTCCGGAAACTGGATAACATGCATCAAATCCCATCTTCTCTGCAATCTTTCCATCAATCTTACGGATTGTCTCATGATCTCCGTTGAATAACTCTAAGAAACTTGCCTGAGTTCCCGTTGTTCCTTTAGAGCCTAACAACTTCATTGTGCTGATAACATATTCTAAGTCTTCTAAATCAAGCATAAGATCATGTAACCATAATGTAGCTCTCTTTCCAACGGTCGTTGGCTGCGCTGGCTGGAAATGTGTGAAAGCCAGTGTAGGGAGGTCTTTGTACTTCATAGCAAATGCAGAAAGCTCTGCAATGACATTAATCAGCTTGCTTCTTACTAACTTGAGAGCCTCTGTCATAATGATAATATCTGTATTATCACCTACATAGCAGGATGTTGCTCCAAGATGGATGATTCCCTTTGCATTTGGACACTGTACACCATATGCATATACATGGGACATAACATCGTGACGTACTTCTTTCTCTCTTGCTTTTGCCACATCAAAATTAATGTCATCGGCATGGGCCTTTAACTCCTCAATCTGTTCCTTTGTCACACTGTCAAGACCTAACTCATATTCTGTCTCTGCTAATGCGATCCAAAGCTTTCTCCATGTCTTAAACTTCTTGTCTGGAGAAAAGATATACTGCATCTCTTTACTTGCATATCTTTCTGAGAGAGGACTCTGATATTTGTCGTACATTGTTTATACCTGCTACTAAAAACATATACAAATGTGTATATGCTAGATGATTTGCATCTAAATAGCTTTTCCTTTCCTGATTTTTTATAATTGCCACTTGATTTTCTATTAGTTAATTTATCCCTGTTCTCCACGGATATCCTGTGTTGGCGGTTCAATCGGATAGTTACCGCTGAAACATGCATCACAGTATGGAAGTCCGTTGTTAAGTTCTTTTAAACGTTCCATTCCAAGATAAGCTAATGTATCTGCCTCAATGCTGTCACGAATCTCATCTAAAGTCTTACCATAGGCAATCAACTGATCTTCGGAAGGAATATCCGTTCCAAAATAACAAGGGTGTAAAAATGGAGGAGAACTGATTCTTACATGAACTTCTTTTGCTCCGGCATCCTTTAACATACGAACAATACGATGACAAGTTGTTCCTCGAACGATAGAATCGTCAATCATAACAATTCTCTTACCCTTTACAGCATCTTTTAACACATTAAGCTTTACCTGTACACTGCTCTCACGCATGCTCTGCTTTGGCTTGATAAACGTTCTTCCAACATAAGAATTTTTAATGAAAGCTGTTCCGTAAGGAATACCAGATTCCATAGCATATCCCTGTGCTGCCGGATTACCTGATTCAGGAACACCAACAACCATATCTGCTTCTACCGGTGAATCCATAGCAAGGAATCTTCCTGCCTTAATACGGCTGGCATAAACACCAACCCCGTCAATGACTGCATCCGGTCTTGCAAAATAGATATATTCAAAAATACATCTTGCCTGCTTAGAAGAATCTTTGAAGCAAAGTTCCCTATTTGATACAATTCCACTCGGTGTTAGGGTAACAACTTCTCCTGGTTCTACATCTCTTACAAATTCTGCCCCTACTGTATCTAAGGCACACGTCTCAGATGTAAGGAAATATGTATTGTCTCTCTTGCCGATACAAAGAGGTCTGAAACCAAATGGATCTCTTGCCCCAATCAGCTTTCTCGGACTCATTACGATAAGAGAATAGGCTCCCTTTAACTTACGCATTGCTGCAAGTACCGCTTCTTCTGCTGTTGCGGAAGAAATTCTCTCTTTGGCAACATGGTAAGCGATTACCTCAGAATCAATCGTTGTCTGGAAAATAGCGCCTGTCTTTTCAAGTTCCTCGCGAAGTTCTAATGCATTTACCAGATTACCATTATGTGCAAGAGCCAGCGTACCTTTATAATAATTCAGTACTAACGGCTGTGCATTCTCTCTGGTACTAGAACCTGCAGTTGAATACCGGACATGACCCACACTGATATTTCCCTTTAATTTCTCAAGGTTTTCACTGCTAAACACTTCGTTGACAAGGCCCATTCCTTTATGAACCTGAATGTTCTTTTTCGGGCCGTTGGTATCCGAAACTGCAATACCACAGCTTTCCTGTCCTCTGTGCTGCAGAGCAAACAACCCATAATACACTGTTGAAGCAATGTCATTTCCGTCGAAATCATATGCTCCAAACACTCCGCATTCTTCGTGAATTCCAGAATCCACACACTCTTCAGAAAACTGTTCTTCCATATCAAACGCCATTTTCTTCCTCCATAATTTCATTAGTGAATATAATTGAAACGATTGTATACTAACATAAAATAAGTGTCCGTACAAGCCATTTCTCAGATTTCAGAACCATTCACAAATTTTATGTGTATTTTATATAGTATTTTTTATGAATTTTACAGATTATTTTCCTGCATTATGACGAAATAGTTTCGAATCTGTTGGAAGGATTCCTCTGCGGATTTTTACGGAAAGAATCCGGCTTACCGCCTCATTAATCTTACTCTCAGAAATCGTGCCGTCTTTCACTGCTTCTAATACACCTTCAAATGCCTGTTCAAAATTATCCGGCATTAAAATCATGTCATTTCCAGCCTGAACTGCCATTACCGCCGCCTGATCTGCGTCATAGAACTTTGTGATAACTTTCATATTCATAGCATCTGTAATAATAACATTATTAAATTGTAATTCTTCTCTTAAAATATCTGTTACCATAAGTTTTGTAAGAGAAGCCGGGGTTTCCTTTCCTGTTACCTGGCTCACAGCAACATGGGACATCATTACCATATCCACTCCCGCTGCAATTCCAGATTCAAACGGAAGGAATTCTACTTCACGGAGGCGGTCAATTGTTGCATTTAGATCTACATACCCTTTGTGTGTATCCTCTCCACACTGTCCCTGTCCTGGAAAATGCTTCAAAGTAGAACTTACGCCCTGAGACTGCAGGCCTTTCACTTCCTGAGATACCATTCCTGCTACGGTTTTGGCATCAGAACTAAAACTTCTATTTCCGATTTCCGTATTTTCTGCATTTGTATTCACGTCTGCTACCGGTGCAAAGTCAAGGTTAAATCCAAGTTCCCTGATTTCTTTTCCGATTGTCTCTCCTACTTCGCAGGCTTTTTTACTGTCCCCACTCTTACCAATCTCGGACATGGCAGGGAACTTAGTTGTCTGCATATTTTTTGAGTTTGCAATTCTTGCTACGGAGCCGCCTTCCTCATCAACCGAAATAAACAATGGAATATCATTACTTTTCTGAATGTCAGCAATCATACTTTTTACCTGCTCACGGTCTTTAAGATTATAGGAAAAAAAGATAACACCACCAGGTTTATACTCTTCTAATTTCTGCTGCATCTTCTTTGTTACTTCTGTCTCCGCATCAAAATCAAGTGAATCGGTACAGACAATGAACATCTGCCCTATTTTTTCTTTTAAGGTCATACTTGAAAGAGCATCAGAAACCATCCCCTCTAAAGTAATATCATCTAATTCTCCTGAATCCTTTGAGGTAGATGTACTTTCTTCGGATTTTTCTTTCTTTTTATGGGAGCCGCACCCTGCAAGTATTCCCGCAAACAGGGTAAGGCATAATAATAACACTATTACTTTATATCTTTTCATTACTCCTCCTGCGGTGAAAACCGAGGGTCAAAGGTTCTCTTTTTGGGTACTTTCTTTTTTGATTCATTTGCTGCAGCAATCGCTTCCTCGCAAAAAGTCTTCTGTGCCTCAATTGCCTCTTTTCCCCTTCTGTCCACTTTCTGATATGTGCCATCTTCTAAAAGCCTGTGCGCTTTTAATGTGTCACTAAGCTGAACATCCAAAATATGTTTTGCTTTTTCTTTTAATTCTTCCTCTTCAACTGGGAAAACAATCTCTACACGGCGGTCAAGATTTCTAGGCATCCAGTCCGCACTTCCCATATAAATTTCTTCATGTCCGTCATTATAGAAATAGAAAATTCTTGCATGCTCTAAGAAAGTTCCCACAATAGAACGTACCCGGATATTTTCACTGACTCCCGGTTTGCCCGCTACAAGACAGCAGATTCCACGAACAATCAAATCAACCTGTACACCTGCACAGGAAGCTTCGTATAAGGCAAGGATAATCTTTCTATCACAAAGAGAATTGCATTTGGCGATAATTTTTGCCGGTTTGCCTTCTTTTGCGTTTTTCGTCTCTCTGTGAATCATCTCAAGAAAACGCTTTTTCATCCAGATTGGTGCTACAATAAGACGGTTCCAGTTTGCCGGTTCGGAATAACCACTTAACATATTAAATACGGCTGTAGCATCTTCTCCGACAACATCGCGGCAAGTAAACATACCGGTATCTGTGTAAAGCTTTGCAGTGGAATCATTATAGTTTCCTGTTCCAAGATGCACATAGCGGCGGATACCATCCGCTTCTTTCCGCACTACCAGTGCAATCTTACAGTGTGTTTTCAGACCAACCAAACCATAAATAACGTGACAGCCTGCCTTTTCTAACTTTCTTGCCCAGTTAATGTTATTCTCCTCATCAAATCGTGCCTTTAACTCTACCAATACAGTTACCTGCTTTCCATTTTCTGCTGCCTGTGCCAATGCAGCGATAATCGGGGAATGCCCACTGACACGGTAAAGAGTCTGCTTGATTGCAAGCACGTCTTTATCTTCTGCTGCCTGCCTGATAAATGCCACAATCGGATCGAAGCTTTCATATGGATGATGCAGTAACACATCGCCCTTTCGGATCTGGGTAAATATATTTTTATCTGCACGAAGCTTTTTATTTTTCTGCGGAGTATATGGTTTTTCTTTTAAATCAGAGAACCCTTCAATGCCATAACATTTCATAAGGAACGTAAGGTCAAGCGGGCCATTGAAAGCATACATGTCGCATGGATGCACTTTAAACTGCTTCTTTAAATACTTCTCCAGACGGCTATCCATCCGCTCTTCATACTCAAACTTGATGACTTCGCCCCACTGACGCATTTTTAAAGACTTTTCAATTTCTTTTAATAAATCTTCTGCATCATCTTCATCAATGGATAAATCTGCATTTCTCATAATACGGTATGGAGCAGAACAGATAATCTCATGATTTAAAAACAAAACATCTAAGTAATGTTCAATGACATTCTCAAGAAGAATAACACGGCATTTTCTTTTTCCTCCATCCTTTTGCGGAAGCACAATCACTCTTGGAAGTACAGAAGGTACCTGTACTGTCGCAATATCGTAGTCTTTCTTTTCTTTTTTATCTTCGCCCCGGCTTTTTATCAAAGCAGCAATATTCAATGTCTTATTCTGAATCAGCGGAAACGGTCTTGAAGAATCAATCGCCATCGGAGTCAGTACCGGATATACATTCTTATGGAAATATTCTTCTAAAAACTCCTCTTCTTTTTCAGAAAGGCTGTTAAAAGTTACAATTTCTAACCCCGCTTCAGAAAGTTTAGGAAGAAGAGAACGATTATAGGTCGTATACTGTTTTTCGCAAAATGCATGGGTTTTCTCATTCAATGCACCAAGTTGTTCCTGCGGGGTCATTCCTGCAATATCCTTCTTCTTATACCCTGCATTGACCATATCTTTTAAAGAAGCGATACGCACCATAAAAAATTCATCTAAATTCGAGGCAGTGATACTTAAAAACTTCATTCGCTCAAATAATGGATTTTTGCGATCTCTTGCCTCTCCAAGAATTCTCTGGTTAAACTCTAACCAACTCAATTCACGGTTTGTAAAATTCTCCGGTCTGTCAAATATACTTTTGTCCATCTTCTATCCTCCCCTACAATGCTCTTTTTTGCTTTAATACTGGTGTGATTCCAGTAAATTCACTAAAGGTTTCTGCTTTCTTGGAAAAGCGGGTAATCTCTAATGTAATATCCTGATTTGTTTCAAGGGAAATAATCAATTCCTTTCCTTTTCTTGCCATAGAACATTTCTCAAGTTTTTGTTTATGTCCTCTGTCTAATGCATTTGCAAGCCTTAGAATAGAAGATAACTTGGCAATCCGAAGATATTCTTCTCTCCAGAATGCAGTATCTAACTCGTCAGTATCTGGAAGTTCCTGTGTATTGTAAAGCACAATATTAGCAACTTCCTCTCTCTCTCTGTGAGATAAGCCCATAATCTCAGTGGACATGATTAACTGGTAGCCATTCTTACCTGGATCATTTAAGTTAACATATTTTCCAATATCATGAAGAATCGCAGATATTTCAAGAATAAGGCGGTCCCGTTGTGTAAGTCCGTGGAACTTTTTCGTCTTATCAAAAATCTCTAACGCTAAATCTGTAATATATTGTGCATGTACTTTACTATAACGGTATCTTTTTCCGATATACTTTGCAGAAGCTACAATATCCTGATAAAAATCATGGCTTAGTTTTATCTTCTTTGTTTCCTGTGCGTAATCCACCACGCTTCCATCACAAAGATTCGTCGCACATATATAAACGGTATCTGCTTTAGAACGTTCTAAGAATGTCTTATAAATAAGTACCGATGGAAGAACCATTCTGGCATCCTCAATGGAAAGTCCGTATTTTAAGGCAATATCCTGATAGGATGCCTTTTTAATCTTTTTGTAAATGTATAAAATCTGCTCATAGCTCATCGTATCGGTAAGATGCAGTTCCGGAATCAGGCGATTGATATTTTTTATCTCGTCTCCGATAGCGATTACATTTTTAATATCTTTATCTTTCAGATAGCCACTTTTAAACATATCAAATTCATACTGAATATATTCTTCTAATACAGAAATATAATCGAGTACGTTATTCTCAACAGATTCTAAAAATCCCCTCACTTTTACTGTACCGATATCTAAATTCTGCGTCATATAAAGTGCCTGTTTATCAAACAGGGATACCTGTACACTTCCGGAACCAATATCTAAAATGGCAGTATTTTTTTCAATGATTTTATTGAAATCAATATCTAATACCTGAATTCCCTTATACATAAGGAAACGAAGTTCCGAATTGCTGAGCATGATAACATCCACACCTGTGCGAATTTTAATCTGATTAAGAACCGATACCTGATTCTTTGCATTACGAATCGCACTTGTCGCGTAACATCGGAATTCTGTTATCGCATATTCCCTCATACGCTGCTGAAATTCCATCAGTACATTACAGATTTCTTCAATTTGCGCAAATGTAATCTTTCTTGTAAAATAGGCCTCTTTGCCAAGTTCATACTCATAACGTATCTCATCCACTGTACGAAATCCCTTTCCACCGGAAATCTCATACACTTTCATGAGCATATTTTTTGAACCGATTACAATTGCCGCATACGGACTTATTCCCATCGCTGCCTCCTTTTTGCCTCTGGCACTTCTCCGGCTTTCTTATTTCTTCTGTTCGTCAGAAAGATAAAAGAAAGAATTCACTGTATGTTTTGTATCAATAAGATTATTATATTGTAATATCTGATACTCTTTTACCATATCGCTATAAGGCGATTCTAAAGCAGATTCATAATATTTGCCCTTCTTATCAAAGCATCCCATTGCCGTAAGTACAGGAAGCTTCTTGCGGAGTTTTAATAAGAACTTCTGGTATGGGCTTGTTTCTAGGCCTGCCTCGTTCATCACATAGGCACTTAAATAGTTCGCACTCATTTTATCTATGGTTTTCTCTTTAATATCATAGTTTGCCCAGATAATAAATGGTGTTCTGTATTTGTTCATTAATTCTTCATTTGTAAGACTGCCTGCACTCTTTCCAAAAAGGCTGTCATAGAAGCTGCTCTGTACAGCCGGCTGATGATCACCATACATTACGATGATTGTCGGTTCTTTTACTTTTGAAAAATACTCTACAAGCTGTTTAAACGCATCATCTGTCTTCTTTACAAGGGAAAGATACTGCTCTGCCTGCTCATTTTTATGATTATCTGTAATCTGTATATCATTATGGAAATTGGAGTACGTCTTATCAAATCCACCGTGATTCTGCATCGTAACATTGAAAAGATAAAATGGTTCATCTTTCTCAGTACGGTTTTCGTATAACTCCTCTATCTTCTTAAAATCAGATTCATCAGAAATATATTTTCGATACATTGTCGGATTCTTAAAATCTGTCTCTGAATAAAAATGATCAAATCCCATATAATCATACACCTGCACACGATTCCAGCCGGAAGCAAGGTAAGGATGTAAAGCCAGATTGCCTTTATATCCCTGTCCTTTTAACAGATAGGTCATATTAGGAAGTTTGTCCTTTACAACCTGTGTGTATGCAATAATACCATTTTGTAAGAAGGACATGCTATTTCCAGTTAAATACTCAAACTCGGAGTTACAAGTTCCTGAACCGAAGATAGACATATAAAGAGAACCTTTTATTGTATTCTTCTTTAAACTATGAATAAATGGCATATAATCTTCATTTGTGGAAAATTCATTGATAACACTTAAATCAGAAAATGCCTCGTTCATAATGCCGATTACATTTGGTTTCGTACCATCTGCAGTTTCTAATCGCCCTTTTTTCTTTTTACCAGAATCTTCATTCGCAAACTTTTCTTCATATTTCTCGGCAATGTCTTTGGCCGCCTCTACAGAATAATCGGATGGTTTTTCCTGCACCAGAGAATTCATGTTAAGAACAAAACCAAAGAACAGGCCATTCTTGGCATACCCTTTTTTCTGATCCCACACGTTATTCTTAATGCCAAAGTTCTTTAATGTTTTTTGTTCTACGACAAAATGTCCGAGCACTGAACCTAGCAGGCCGATAATAACAAGCATAATTACCCGCTTTTTCCAGCCCATTTTTTTAGGAACCGGACAGCGCCACATTATGGCTAAATATAACAGCAAGAATAAGACATTCCATACAAATACCGGCTGAATGCTGTAAGTATAGTTCTCTGCAACATTCGCAGCTGTTCTTGCGGACATAATATCTGAAGGAACGATCGGTGCACCTTTAAAACTTAAAACATAATAGTTTGCAATTCCAATAATGCACCACAGAATACTTCCTATTGTTGCAGATACTCTCCTGGAATTGAAAATCAGATACAATAATCCAAAGAACATATAATAAACTAATATGTTAAGCCAAAATTCTGCAGCACGCATTCTAAAAATTGGATTGTCAGTAAACCGTTCCACAAACCAGAATGTAAATAACGGTGCTGCAAAAAACAGAATCTGACCAAGTGCTTTCTTTACCATCTCCGGTGCCGGCAGTGCAAACCATAAAAGAAGAAGGACAAGTGCCATCATCATACAGATACCTGCCCACTGCTGATAGATTGTTACTGGATAATAGAGCTTAGATACAAGATACTTACCCTGCTCTTCCTGATTAATCTTTAACTTGCCACGGAAACCAGTTTCCTTTGTTGTCCACTGGAAAATAAGAGGTTCCTTGCCGGATTCTGCTCCACTTGTTGTAAGCTGAATGCTGTACTCTTTCTTTTTCGTCAGCTGCAGATCTGTCTTAAATTCTGTATAATCATTATTTACAATATCACTGATATTTTTTGTAAGTCTCTGTATGCTTTTTCCGGTTTCTAAATCTATAATATTAAGAGTAACCTTTCCACTTGCCTGTCCAGAATAGTCATTGCCAAAATAAACTTTTACCGTTTTTAAATGTGTATGTTTTGCCACAAACTTCTGGCTTACGGTAGATCCTGCCGATAACTGGCAGACCTGATCAATTCGATACTTATTTACCTGATTTGTTGCATTTTTCTGATATTCCATAAAGTGACTGCATAAATACCAGGTAAAGAAAAGAAGAACCGCTGTAATCACTGTCTTTAATAATAAAACCGCCGAATTTTTCTTTTTCACATGCTTATTTTTTACTGTTTCACTCATGTACTCTACGCTCCTTTTGTAGACCGTTTAATAGTTTCCTAAAATTTTAAAATCCGCTACTTCTGTACGAACACCTTGCAGGGCATTTTTTACTGCCGGATCATGCAGATTTCCGTTGATATCAATATAGAAGCGGTATTCCCACTGCTGGTCTGGCAGAGGAACAGATTCAATATGGCTTAAGTTTAAGTCATTATATAAGAAATGAGATAATATGTTATAAAGAGTTCCGCTTTCATGAAGCAGAGAGAAAGAAATGCTGATCTTATTCGCATTCTCTGTGTACTGTCTCTTCTTAGAGAGGATTACAAAACGAGTTACATTATTTTTGTCAAAGTTGATACCTGCATCTAAAATATCAAGACCGTAAAGTTCTGCGGCTCTGCGGCTTGCAATGGCTCCCTGTGTCATTATTTTTTCTCTTGCTACTCTCTCAGCAGCAATGGCTGTATTTTCCACACTAACCTTTTTGACATCCAGGTTTTCTAAATATGGAGCACACTGCATTAATCCCTGTGGATGTGAAAGAACAACTTCTAAATCCTCAATCTTACTTCCCGGACAGCCTAACAGACAATGTTCTACTTTTACAAAAACTTCTCCTACCATACAGACATCATTCTCCAGTAAAATGTCATAAACACCTGTAACATCTCCGGCAGAAGAGTTCTCAATCGGAAGTACGCCGTAATCGGCATCTCCGTTATTCAATGCCATCGCAACATCTTTAAAGTTAACAACGGCATAATGATCTACATCCGCTCCAAAGAACTTTTCACATGCCATCTCTGAAAAAGATCCTGGCACTCCCGGATAAACAATTCTTGTATCTGGGAACATGACTAACTCTGGTACTTCGGTAAAATAATTCTCAATATAGCGGTCTCTCTGGTGAACCATATGATACTGATATTTGCGGCTTATGGACATCATCTGAATAAAAACTTCCTCTAATCCCTTTATGACAAATGGATTGGATCGGTTCTTTGTAATATCTGATAACTTTTCGTCTTCTTTATTTTTATTATAAATGGATTCTCCCGCCTGCTTTTTAGAAAGCGCTAATTCTGCGGCAAATCCCATTCTTTTTTCAAATAACTCTGCAATTTCGTAATCTATTTTTGTAATATCATCTCGTACATCATCTACTTTTCTTATTTCTTTATCCATTCCACTACTGCTTCCTTTATTCCTCTTTTTCTTTTAAATCCTCTAAAATATCTGAATATCTTCTTCTCTCTAACGGATGAATTCCTCTTGGAGCCAACTCACACAATGGCTCTAATACAAAAAGCCTTTTTGTCAGTTCTGGATGAGGAATCGTAATCTCCTCATCTTCTGTCACTAAATCATCATATAAAAGAATATCCAAATCTAATGTTCTTGGTCCCCAGTGAATCTCTCTCTTTCGCTCTGCCTCATTTTCAATCTGATGCAGTTTGTCAAGAAATTCTGCTGGTGTATCTAATGTTTCAATCGAATATACTGTGTTTAAAAACTTGCCCTGCTCCGTATAACCGTATGGTTCTGTCTCAATAATTGAAGCAGATTTGAAGTTCTTTGTATCCGGCAAAGCACTCACTTTCTCCTTTGCAAGTTTCATATATTCTTCCCGCTCTCCAAGATTAGAACCAACACCAATATATACTTTATGCCAGCTTCTCTTAATCTTAACAGAAGTGTAATCCACATGCATTAAGACAGGTGCCCACGGCTTTTTCACTTCAATCTCCACTTCTTTTATAAGTGGAAACTGCAAAAGAATACACTCTGCAAGGCGTTCGGCAACTCGTTCTAACAGTTTGTCGTTCTGCTTTGTCATTTCTTTTTTGACACAGCGGCAGATATCTCCGTAGCTTACTGACAATTCAAGTTCATCTGTCTTTCCTGCAGCCCTTGTGTCTACTTTTGAAACAATATTGACGAGAAACTTCTGACCGAGAACATTTTCCTCCTTGTATACACCGTGATGGCAAAATACTTCCAGATTCTTTACTCTTATCTCATCCATCTTACTCTGCCTCCAGAATTGCCTCAATCATCTTCAATTCTCTATAGTTTGTCTTTACATCGTGCACACGGAAAATAGAGGCCCCTTTCATACGGCCAAGTACTGTTGTTGCCGCAGTTCCTTCCTCTCGCTGATCAACAGGAAGATTTAACGCCAGACCAATCACAGACTTTCTTGATGTTCCAAGTAACACAGGAAGTCCCCATTTTGAAAATACATCCATATGCTTCATAATAGAAAGGTTCTGCTCAAATGTTTTTCCAAAGCCAACACCTGGATCAAGAACAATTCTTTCGTCCCTGATTCCTGCCTTTTTCGCAATGGCCAGTGTCTCTTCCATATCAGAGCAGAAATCCTTAATAAAATTAGTATACTCCTGATTATCTCTGTTGTGCATCAGACAACAGGCAACGTCCTCTTTGGCAAGTAACGGAGCCAGTCTCTCATCCCATTTCAATCCCCAGATATCGTTAATCATATCTGCTCCGGCAGCAATTCCAGCTTTAGAAACTTCGTATTTGTAAGTATCAAGAGATACCGCGATATCAAAATTCTTCTTTACTGCTTCAATGACCGGAACAACTCTTTCGATTTCTTCCTGGTCTGTAATCTTCTTATGGCCTGGTCTTGTAGATTCTCCACCGATATCTAAAATTGCTGCACCTTCCTCTATCATTCTCTCCGCCTGTTTTAACGCCAGATCAACAGACTGATATTTGCCGCCATCGGAAAAAGAATCGGGTGTTACATTTAAAATTCCCATAATATAGCCTTTATGTAAAAGGTCAAACTCGTATTTTCCTATCTTCATTACTGTATAGCCTCCATTTCTTCCATAAAAGAGAGCGAACCACAGGCCACCAGAATATCTTCCGGCTGTGCAGCCTCCAATGCCTTAGAAACCGCCGCATTTACGTCTGGCTCAATCATAACTGGAACATCCGCTTTCTCTTTTATTGTATTTGCTAAAATTTCTGCTGAAAGCCCCCGTTCATTATTCGGTCTAAATACATAAACTTTCTTTGCCATCGGCATAAGATACTGGAGTATTTTCGTATATTCTTTATCCTTTAACACTCCCATTATATAAATGATTCTCTTATTTGTAAAATGTTTTTGCAAAAATGACGCTAATTTGCGTGCGCCATCTGGATTATGTGCACCATCTCTGTAAAATAAAGGTTCTTTTTTTAACACTTCAAGCCTTCCCGGCCAGATTGTCCTTATAATACCACCTTGCTGTGCCGCCTTTATGTTCATGGTATCTAGTTCTTTTGGGATTTTCTTCCTTGCCTCATTCTTCTCATAATCTTTCTCAAAAAGATATTCTGATGCGGTAAGGGCTGTCACAGCGTTAGAAATCTGGTGGTTTCCCGGAAGCTTTGTCTCATAACGCTGTTCCTTCCATAAAAAAGTACTTCCATATGGAGTTTCCGCTAATATCTCATAATCTTGCGGCTTTACTTCGATGCAATGTACCTTTTTCTCTGCTGCTTCGTGTTTTACAACCTTGCAGACTTCTTCTGGATTCTCCGATAAAACAACAGGAGCACTCTCTTTGATAATTCCTGCTTTCTGGCAGGCAATCTCCTCTAACGTATCTCCAAGAATTGCCTTGTGGTCATAGCTGATGGAAGAAATTACAGTAAGTTCTGGATGCTTAATCACATTCGTGGCATCAAGCCTTCCTCCCATACCAACTTCCACCAAGGCGTAATCAACCTTTTCCTCCTTAAAATATAAGAAAGAAAGCGCTGTCTCCACTTCAAAAAGTGTAGGTCTTAATCCAATTTTCGCCTCCTCTTTTCGCATCGCTTCTTCTACAACACCGTAAAGCCTCTCTAACTTATCCTTTGCAATATACGTTCCATTAATCTGGAATCTTTCCTCATAGCAGGAAATAGTCGGGGAAATATATCTTCCCACCTTAAAACCTGCTGCCATTAATATAGAAGAAAGATATGCAAAAACAGAACCTTTTCCGTTCGTTCCGGCAATATGTACAATCTTTAAATCATCTTCTGGATGCCCTAACTCTTCCAGCAACCCCTGAATTGCATCAAGACCTGGTATACTGCCCCTCTTTTTTAACTCTTCTATTAAAGAAATGTAATTCATTACTAACGCTCCTTCATATTATTGCGTATACAATCGAGGATAATAATAACATAAAATGGGGAAGTGTACAACTCTTTGCATAAAACGGACGAAAATCAGCCGCTGATAGTTGAGTAGGTAGCTGTTGCTCTATTGCGATAAGCCAAACTGAATATTGAAGCAAAAACAGAACAGGAGCTATGAATTGCAACATTTGACGAACGAGTCATGCTTATGTCCGAATTCAGAAGACAATGAAGTTGTCTCTCTGAAGACGAACATAAGCATGGCGAAGTTCTTCAATGGTTGTGATTCATACTCCTGTTCTGTTTTTGCTTCATTCATATTCCTCTGTTGCAATAGAGCAACAGCTTCCTACTCCAATCAGCAGTCTAAAATGTATATAAGAACTCTCTTTTTATCTTAATCTAAAACTAAAGCGACACCCAGTCTGTCTCTCTATCCTATACTTCGAAGATTAAATCTCCATAGCTTGGGAATGGCCATGCAGATTTGGCTACTAACATTTCAAGTTTATCTGCAGGTTTTCTTAACTCATCCATTGCTGTAAATACAACGTCATGGTAGTAGTGACCCTGTTCTGCGCCTTCTTCCATAGCTTCTGCCTTGCCTGCTACTTCTTCGAGGTGTGCAAGTGCTGCATACATATCTTTTAAGTTTGTAGAAATGTCTGCCATTAATGCTTCCTGTACAGAAGTATCTACTGCGCTGCTTGCTGCTTTGATTGCATTAACAGATTCTGCAAGGCTGGTCTGGTATTTGATTGTTGCAGGGACAATCTGTTTCTTAGCCATGTCAATCATAGTAAGTGCTTCAATGTTGATTGTCTTAGAATATGTTTCGTACATAACTTCTGCACGGGATTCCATCTCGGCTTTTGTATATACACCGTGTTTTTCAAAGATTTCAACTGCTTCTGGTTTTACTAATGCAGGAACAGCATCTACCATACATTTGATGTTTGGAAGTCCTCTTCTCTCTGCTTCAGCAACCCATTCATCAGAATATCCGTTACCGTTGAAAATGATTCTCTTATGTGCTGCGATTGTATCTTTGATCATGTCATGGAGAGCCATTGGTAAGTCCTCTGCTGCCTCTAGTTTGTCTGCCATGTCACATAATACTTCTGCAACGATTGTGTTAAGTACTGTGTTAGGGTCTGCGATAGACTGTGTGGAACCAACCATACGGAATTCAAACTTGTTACCTGTGAATGCGAATGGTGATGTTCTGTTACGGTCTGTAGCATCTTTCTGGAAATGTGGAAGAGAATGTACACCAGAAATGTATTCTTCTCCCTCTAAGGAGCTTGTTGCTTCTCCATTATCTACGAATTGTTCTACTACATCCTCTAACTGTTCTCCTAAGAATACGGAGATGATTGCTGGAGGTGCTTCGTTTGCTCCTAAACGGTGGTCATTACCTGGTGTGGAAGCAGAAAGGCGAAGCAAGTCTGCATGTTCATCTACTGCACGAAGAATTGCAGCTAAGAATAATAAGAACTGCATATTTTCATGTGGTGTTTCACCTGGATCTAAAAGATTCTCTCCCTCATCTGTACACATAGACCAGTTGTTATGTTTACCGGAACCGTTGATTCCTGCGAATGGTTTCTCATGTAAGAGACACTTAAGACCTAACTCATCAGCAACTCTCTGTGCTGTTTCCATTACTAACTGGTTGTGGTCTGTAGCAATGTTGTTCTGGTCATAAATAGGAGCGATCTCATGCTGTGCTGGAGCAACTTCGTTATGCTGTGTCTTAGCAGAAATGCCAAGTTTCCATAACTCTTCATTAAATTTCTCCATGAATCCAAGAACTCTTTCTGGGATAACACCGAAGTAATGATCATCCATTTCCTGTCCTTTTGGAGGCATTGCACCAAATAATGTTCTTCCTGTAAAGATTAAATCCTTTCTCTTTAAGAAGTTTCCTTTATCAACAAGGAAATATTCCTGCTCTGCTCCAACAGATGTTGTTACATGTTTTGCTGTCTTATTTCCAAATAATCTTAAGATACGAATTGCCTGTACGTCTAATGCCTGCATAGAACGAAGAAGCGGAGTCTTCTTATCAAGTGCCTCACCTTTGTAAGAGCAGAATGCTGTCGGAATGCAAAGAATAGTAGAATGTGGTGTTTCTTTGATAAATGCTGGTGATGTGCAATCCCATGCTGTATATCCTCTTGCCTCAAATGTTGCTCTTAATCCACCGGATGGGAAAGAAGAAGCATCTGGCTCACCTTTGATTAACTCTTTACCAGAGAAGCGAAGTAATGTTGTTCCATCACCCTGTGGGTCAATAAATGCATCATGCTTTTCAGCAGTGATACCAGTTAATGGCTGGAACCAGTGAGTGAAATGTGTTGCTCCTTTTTCAAGAGCCCATTCTTTCATCTCATGAGCAACGATGTCTGCTACTTCAGGATCAAGTTCTGCGCCTGCTTCAATTGTAGCTTTCATCTTCTTATATGCAGCTTTTGGAAGTCTTTCCTTCATTACTGCGTCATTAAAAACATTGGAACCAAAAATTTTCTTCACATCTGTTTTCATAATTATTACATCCTTTCATGTTTATCCTTTTCATCGACAATTGCCATTCCTGCCCGAAGGTCAAAAAATGTAAAAAGCGTCCGAGAATCCTTATGATTCGCGAACGCCATTGTTCTCATCGAGATTGAATTATTTACTTTTCGCAATTGCTAAATATAAAATACCCCGATTTGTTTAAAAATGCAAGTGATTTTTGTGTTTTTTCTCACTTTCATGAAATTAGACAAAAATAATTTGAGTTTATAAAGCAAATTCCTATATTTTTAACAATTAGCCTTATTTGCGCTTAATTTTATTAATTCAATCGAAAATTTCTAACAAAAAAGCCCTCACAAAAACCGCTGGCAATATGTTGTTCGGGCTTTTGCGGGGGCTGGCATTCGGTTATCCCGCTGAGTATTTTGTAAAATTTTTACTAATAATTGAATTTCTCAGCAAAGTAATCCTTCAAATCTTCAATTTTAATTCTTTCCTGTTCCATGGTATCACGGTCTCGTACAGTAACAGCACCATCTTCTACAGAATCAAAGTCATACGTAACACAGTAAGGAGTACCAATCTCGTCCTGACGGCGGTATCTCTTACCGATATTTCCTCTGTCATCAAATTCGCAGTTATAAATCTTGCTTAATTCATGATAAATCTTCTCAGCACCCTCATTAAGCTTCTTAGAAAGTGGTAAAATACCAACTTTAACTGGAGCGATTGCTGGGTGGAAATGCATCACATTTCTTGTCTCGCCGTCTTTAATCTCTTCTTCGTCGTATGCAGCACATAAGAATGCTAATGTTACACGGTCTGCACCTAATGATGGCTCGATAACATAAGGGATATACTTTTTCTTCTCTGCATCATCAAAATAAGTAAGATCCTGTCCGGATACTTCCTGATGACAGTTAAGGTCATAATCTGTACGGTCAGCAATACCCCATAATTCTCCCCATCCAAATGGGAATAAGAATTCGATATCACTTGTTGCTTTAGAGTAGAAAGATAACTCTTCTTTATCATGATCACGAATTCTTAATTCTTCGTCTTTTAATCCAAGGTCTTTTAACCAGTTTACACAGAAATCCTTCCAGTATGCAAACCATTCTAAGTCTGTATCTGGCTTACAGAAGAATTCTAATTCCATCTGCTCAAACTCTCTTGTACGGAAAGTAAAGTTACCTGGTGTGATCTCATTACGGAAAGACTTACCAATCTGTCCAATACCAAACGGAATCTTCTTACGGGAAGTGCGGGCAACATTCTTAAAGTTAACAAAGATACCCTGTGCTGTCTCTGGTCTTAAATAAACAGTATTCTTTGCATCTTCTGTAACACCCTGGAAAGTCTTGAACATCAGGTTAAACTGTCTGATATCTGTAAAGTTATGCTTTCCACAGCTTGGACATGGCACATTGTTATCATCGATAAATGCCTTCATTTTCTCCTGAGACCATCCATCTACAGAAGATTCTAACTCAATCTCATGCTCCTGTGCAAAATCTTCGATAATCTTATCCGCACGGAATCTTTCCTTACATTCTTTACAATCCATTAATGGATCAGAAAAACTGCCAAGGTGACCGGAAGCTACCCATGTCTGTGGGTTCATCAGAATCGCACAGTCAACACCTACGTTATATGGACTTTCCTGAATGAACTTCTTCCACCATGCTTTCTTTACGTTGTTCTTTAATTCTACGCCAAGATTTCCGTAGTCCCAAGTATTAGCCAGACCGCCATAAATTTCAGAGCCTGGGTATACAAAACCTCTCGCTTTTGCAACTGCAATAATCTTGTCCATTGTTTTTTCCATGACACTTTTACCTCATTTTTCTTTATTCGATATATTTTCGCCTTTTATTCTACCCTGTCTTTTCCACCATTGCAAGCCCTTTTTGTCAGACAGCAAAAAGTTCTTCAAAAAAATGACTGAATTCTCTTCAGAAAACTCAGTAATTGAATTACCGGGTATCTGCTTTGTGATTCTTCATATCGCAGATTGCAGGAATGATTTTTCAAACACACTCTAGCATTTCAGCAGATTTAAACCTATGCCCAGCCTGTACTGCAAAATACCGTTTTACTATCCACTCAAATTCTTTATCAATATTTTCTTTGAGAGTAAAGGAATATAAACGGTTTAGTGGAATCGAAGATACATACTGCAGTACATAAAGAACTGCCGATTCCACCTCTCTTCCCTGTCCTTTTACAGCACAGCCGCTGCAGAGCATACCGCCCTCTTCAAAAGAAATCCTTGTAAGATGCTCCTCATTTCCGCAGTGAACACATTGAAAAGACTGCAGCCCAAATCCGGCAAACTGCAATATTTTCAGTTCATAGATTCTCCGTATGAGAGAAAGAGAAATCAGCTTCTTTTTCATGGCAAGAAAAGTAACAAACAAAAGATTCAGTATATTTCTTTCGTCCTGCCCTTCCATTGTAAAATATTCTGCTACTTCTGCAAAATAAGAACTATAATAAATATCTTCTAAATCTTTTTTTAAGAAATAAAAATAGTCTTTACACTCCGCAGAATTTAAGTATGTATAATTCCTCGTATCTGTGACCATAAACTCACAATAAATAAGCGGCTGCGTCACCCCAAACAAAGGGTGTTTTGGCCGGCGGCTTCCTCTGGCAAATACCTGAATCTTCCCCCGCTCTTTTGTAAGAATCGTAAGCCGTCTGTCATTCTCTCCAACAGGATAGACTGACAGGACAATCCCTGTCACTTTTGTTTGTTCACTCATCGTTGTCTTTACAGTTCTTTCTTATTATAACCATAGTTTTTCAGTAGGATATCGCTATCTCTCCAATCTTTTCGAACCTTTACCCACAGACGCAGATTTACCTTCATATCAAGAAGATTCTCCATCTCCACTCTTGCCTGTGTACCGATTTCTTTGATCATCGCACCCTTCTTGCCAATGATAATACGTTTATGTGACTCTCTCTCACAGACAATTACTGCCTCAATATCTACAATATTGCTGTTTTTTCGAGTCTTCATACGCTCAATCACAACAGCAATGCCATGTGGAATCTCCTGACTTAACAGACGAAGCGCCTTTTCTCTGACAAGCTCTGCCACAATCTGGCGTTCCGGCTGGTCTGTGATAGTATCCTCATCATAATACATTGGTCCTTCTGGAAGATATTTAAAAATAGAATGTACTAAATCATCTGTATTATTACCTTCTAATGCACTAACCGGAATAATCTCTGCAAAATTACACTGATCTTTATAGGCAACAATGGCCTTCAAGATTTCCTCTTCAGTTGCAACATCTATCTTATTGATTACGAGGAAGATCGGTGTCTTTACATTCTGAAGCTTCTCAATAATATACTGCTCTCCCCCACCGATAAATGTCGTTGGTTCTACGAGCCATAAAATAAGATCTACTTCATTGAGTGTTCTCTCGGCAGCCATAAGCATGTAATCTCCAAGCTTATTCTTTGCTTTATTGATTCCCGGTGTATCGAGGAAGACAATCTGACCTTCCTCGCTTGTATATACAGTCTGAATCCGATTTCTTGTTGTCTGCGCTTTACTGGAAGTAATCGCAATCTTCTGACCAATTAACTGATTCATTAATGTAGACTTTCCTACATTCGGACGACCAATAATGGTTACAAATCCTGATTTAAAACATCTGCTCATATTTTTTCCTTTCTCTATTACCCTCTATTGATTCAGGCTGCATACCTGCTTAAACATCTCTTTTTCTTCTTCTAACTTACGGTCATTGCCGATAGCACATACCGTTCCTGCGTCCATCATAGATTCAATATAATCGGCAAGGGAACGAATCGTCTCCTCCGTTGCATCGAGTACCTGATTTCTCTCTTTTTGAATCATCTCTACTGTAATTCCTGACTGGTAGGCATGGAAAGAACGCTCTCCCAATGCAGACGGCTCTAACGGCTGATCAATGCCACTGATAGTTCCGATGATATACTTTGTCATATCTCTCTTACCAGCTTCAAAGTTTCTCACATAATCCGCTGCCTTTTTATAAACATCCAATGTAGCAGAAAGGTTTGGATCTCTGTAGGAAGTAAAAAAACCATATCCATTCCTTGAGAAATTACACATACATCCGTATGCACCGCCAGTCACACGGACATTCACCCAGAGATAATCATAGGAGAAAATGGTCTTTAATACCTTTAATGCACCGTGGTATTCCTGTCCTTCTTTTTCAAAACAGCCGGCACTTGCTACATACTGTACTTTACTTGCTGTCTTAAATCCCTCATTCTTTTTCTCCAAAACAAATGCGGGAACTGTTTTAACGCATGGCATATCATAAAGCATACGGTTAAACTGCAGCATTTCTCCTTCCATTAAGGACTTAAAGTTAAACTCTCCCGTAAGGGATAATGTCAGGTTCTCTTTACGGAAAATGCACATCTGCGCTCTCACGAGCTGCTTCATAAGAAGATCTGCATTACTGTCAAAGTTCTTATCAAGCTTCTTTACAAATTCATAAAAACCAATTCCTTCTGCTGTATCTTTGTATTTCATCATCGGGTCAATATAAGAAAGGGCACGATTCGCTGCATATACATGACCCGCTGCCGGAATTCTTGTATCCATCTTTGTGCGAAGTTCAGAAATAATCTCTTTTAAACGCTTCTTATTATCCATCTTGGAGCTTAAAAGAACTTCTTTTAACAGGGACATGCCATCTGCTACCTGATTCTCCATACACTTCATATGAACACTAAAATATGGACGGTAGGCATCCTTTTTCCATACAAGAACGTTCATGCCTGTCTGAAAAGATAATCCACCAATCTTTAAATTGATTTCTGTTGCCAGATCATTATAGGAAAAATGTTCTGTATCTACATAACGATAAATCTCTGTCAGTAAAGTAGCATATGGAATCAGTTCTTCCGGCAGTTCTGACATATCAAAGCAGAAATCAGAATATACAATTCCATTCGTATGGTATTCATGAACAACTGCTGTTGTACCGCCAATTGTTACCTCTTTATTCTTAAATGGAAGTACCTCTCTTGAAATATCACTCAAGTCTAATGTAGGAATCTTCTCTAACTCTTCCTGAGTGGAAGGTGTCTCCTGAAATTCCTTCAACTTCTTTGTATCCTCAATCAGGTAGTTTAACTGTTTTGCGTTGAGCTTATCTTTCATTCTGGCAAGCTGCTCTTTTAATTCTTCCTCCAAGCGCTCATTCTTGCCAACTTCCGGATAGAGATAGACATAGGCTTTATGAGTATTCTCTAAAAAGCTTTCTTTAATAAGCTGTTCAAAATAGCCTGTCTCTACCTTTTCTTTTAATCTGGCAAGCGGAGTCAGGGAATCAGCAAGTTCTAATGCCTTTGTATCATCATATAACCAGCTATTTAAGAAATTCAGTCCATAAATAAGCCCCTTCGGAAAACGGCCGAAATCTGCTTCGCGATATTTAAACTCATAATTATTAATCGCTGAATAAATCGCCTTTTTGTTAAGACCATTTTCTGCCTGCTCTCTTAAGGCTTCTTCTAATGTTTTTATAAAAAGAGCCTCGTTACCCTTTTTTGCATTCTTTACAATAACAGAAAACAATGGCTGCTGGATTCCGCCATCATAGTAGCTATCCACATCTTTTCCAAGACCGGCATCAATCAGCTTCTTTCTAACTGGTGCACCCGGCATGGTAAAAAGAACATAATCAAGAATCTGCATTGCAAGGCCACGTTCGTTATCACAGCTATCTCCCGCTGCCACATTATAACTTAAATAGACACCTTCCTCTTCTTTCTCAGACACAGAATAGGTATCTTTTAATGTTTCTGGTGCTTTGAGCACTTCCTGCATTGCAACTTTAGAATCCACTGTCTTTTTCTCATAGTGGCTTAAATATTCTTCGTCAATAAAAGCAAGCTCTCTTGCAAAATCCACGTCACCATACAAATAAATATAACTGTTTGATGGATGATAATATTTGCTGTGAAACTCTAAAAACTTCTCTCTGGTAAGTTCCGGAATTGCATCTGGGTCACCACCGGACTCAAAAGCATACGGAGTATCCTTTAAGAGTGCCTCCTGAATCTTTCTAGCTAAAACATCATCTGGTGAAGAAAAAACACCTTTCATCTCATTGTATACAACACCATTAAACTTCAGTTCATCATCCTTATCAGCAATCTCGTAATGCCAGCCTTCCTGTTTGAGAATCTCATCTCTCTTGTAAATATTCGGATGAAAAACAGCATCTAAATAAACGTGCATCAGATTATGATAATCCTGAGCATTGCAGCTTGCGATTGGATAAACTGTCTTATCTGGATAGGTCATTGCATTTAAAAATGTATTCAGAGAACCTTTTGCAAGCTCAATAAATGGATCTTTTGATGGAAACTTATCCGAACCACATAATACAGAATGTTCCAAAATATGAGCAACACCAGTATCATCTGCCGGAGGGGTACGAAATGCAATACTAAATACCTTGTTCGTATCATCATTCTCTATTAAAAGAACTCTCGCACCAGTCTTCTTATGTTCCAATACATAGCCGTATCCATTCAGTTCGTCTATCTTTTCCTTCTGCACAAAGGAATAACTTTTAAAATCTGTTTCTTTTAGCATTCGCTATCTACCTCCTGCTTTTTGTATTTTATAAAAAGGACTGTAACCGCTACTTTTATCCTGTCGTAGCATTCCCCGTTTTTAACAGTTTTATTTTTGATTACAGATATTGTAATAATCCAGAACTTCATCCGCACTACTCTGAATCATTACAGACTATTTAATATCATAACACAAGTAACCGAAAAAAAAAAGAAGGTCTTACCGAAGTAAAACCTTCTTCCTATTCTTATAAAATATTCAGCAAATATGTATGCGATATTCTGACTAGTTGTTGATGTTCTACACACCTATTTATATAAGGAAGAAACGTCTATTTTCCGTGTATATATTCTTCGATTTTCGCAAAAAATAAACCGTTTTTATTGTCTGTACCTTTTTTTAGTACCTTTTTAGTACTTCTCGTATGACGGCAAGTGCGGAACTGTTCACGCTTGTAACAAGTGTACATCTAGTACGGTGGTTAATCTTTATCAAAAGTCCTTTTGTCATTATCAAAACCCTATTTACTTTTAATAATAAGTTTTGATAATGATTATAGCACGAAAAACAGTCACTTAACGACCTTTATCAAAACTTAAGAATATGAAAAAGATATTGAATTTAATGAAAAGCAATACAAGGACGCTTTAAATCTCTTTTGGTTCCTCCAAGTTCTAAAAGTTCTTCTAATTTCTCTATGAAACCTCTCATACGCACGCCTACTATACCTATTGGGGTATTGGTACATAATACCCGTATTGGTATATGTTGTCAATGATGAAATTACAAAAAATGGGAAGATGATAAAAAATATCATCTTCCCAAGAGTTTTACGATTATATAATTATCTGGCTATCAATGAACAACTACCAAAAAGTACACAAAATTCTATAGCTGATTGTACGCATTATACATTAAGTTCTGTTGATATCATTGATATCCGTATAAGTTATAAAGGGTAAAATAGTTAAAACACCCTATATTCTTCCTATAAATTTCCCAATTATACAGTTTACAAAAAATAAAATCAAATCAAGAATTACAATTGTCGCACCTACCGGCGTGGAACAAAGAATAGAGAGTACAATTCCAAAGAAAGCACCTATTACTGAAAGAACGGCTGCGTAAATAATCACACCTTTAAATGACTGCATCACCCTCATCGCTGAAAGTGCCGGAAATATAATCAATGCCGAGATAAGCAAGGAGCCGACCAGACTCATGGCAAGCACAATAATGACTGCCGTAATAATTGCGATAATCATGTTGTAGGTTTCTGCATTTTTTCCAATTGCCCTTGTAAAGTTTTCATCAAAGGTTACTGCAAAAATACGATTATAAAATAAAATAAAAAATGCAACAACTAATACTGACATAATTATGCAGGTAAAAACTTCGGTTTTTGTTAATGTAAGAATTGTTGTCGAACCAAATAAGGTTGAACAGACATCCCCCGATACATTTGCAGAGGTAGAAAACAGGTTCATGACAAGATAACCGACTGCCAGTGAGCTTACCGAAAGCATTGCGATTGCGGCATCCCCCTTTATCTTTGTATTCTGTCCAGTTCGAAGGAGCAAAATTGCCGCAGCTATAGTAACTGGCATAATAAAAATCGTATTATTTACCAGTTTAAAAATTGTAGCAACCGCCATTGCACCAAAGGCAACATGAGAAAGACCATCTCCGATAAAAGAAAAACGTTTCAGTACTAATGTTACCCCAAGTAATGAAGAACACAAAGCAATCAGAACTCCGACAATCAATGCATACCGCACAAATGGATAAGATAAATAAAAAGAAAGTTCCTGTAAAATATGTGTCATTTTTTATCGCCTCCTATCCTGTTTTCCTCTGCATTTTTAAACAATTTCCATTTATCACTGTTCATATATTCTTCCTTTGTCCCATAAAAAGAGTTTTTCTTTTGCATATGAAGGATATGTGTTGCATAATCAAGTGCCTGTACATCATGAGAAACCATGATAACAGCGATTCCCTCTTCACTTAAATCTTTTGTCACCTGATAAAACTCTGCCGTCACCTTTGGGTCAAGCCCTGTTACCGGCTCATCTAAAAGAATTACCTTACTCGCTGCGCACAATGCTCTCGCAAGAAGCGTCCGCTGCTGCTGACCGCCAGAAAGATTCCGATAACAGGATTTTCTGAGATTCCACACTTCCATCCGCTTCATCTTCCCCTCAGCAAGCTTTTTCTCCGCTTTTCTATAAAATGGTCTCCAGCCACATTTCGCAAGTGTACCGGAAAGGACAATCTCCTCCACTGTTGCTGGAAAGTCTTTTTGTACGACTGTCTGCTGCGGCAGATAACCAACTTCGTATGCCTTAAGGCCATCTCCCGTAATAATGTCACCACTAATGGCATCTTGTAAATGAAGTAACGTCTTAATCAGCGTACTTTTTCCTGTTCCATTCTCTCCAACGATACAAAGATAATCGCCCTTACTGACTTTAAAATTTAAATCTGATACGATAGCATGTCCTTCGTATCCTAATGTTAAGTCTTTACAGGTAATATAAGCCATTTGTATCTCCACCTCTTTCTCTAAATTTCTTCCAGCACATTTTTTAACACACTCCAGCATAGTAATATTTGCAGGGTACTGTAACAATTAATTTCTATAATGCCGTAAAAATATACATAAATCTTTGTTTCGCAAACTTAATTCAAAGCCTCCGACAAAACAGATAAATTCTCTTGCATTACCTGTAAATAAGTAATGCCATCCGCAAGCTGCTCCTTCGTAACTGACTGCAAAGAATTCATCGCCAGAATCTTCTGATTTTTCTTTGTTGTATTACTTTTTACCGCTTCTGCAATCCGACCATCCGAATTTTCAATCGTCAATATAACAGGAAGCTGCAACTCATCTGCCTTTTTTGCAAGAAATGTTACCGTTTCAAACCCAGCCATTGTCTCTGCACTACATCCAGCAAAAGCGGCATAATACTTTAAGTCATAATCATCCACCATATATCGGAACGGAAAACGGTCTCCAAATAAAATCGCTTTATACTTTGCATTCTGAATTGTGTTCGCATACTGCTTATCTAATGTATCCAGTTTTTTAATATAATTCTCTGCATTGGTTTGATAGACTTTTGCATTGTCAGAATCAAGCTGCTCAATTGCCTTTTCAATATTTTTCACCATAATTTCCGCATTACGAATAGATAGCCAAATATGTTCATCATATTCTGGTTCTTCATCCGCTGCTTCCTTTTGCCCATTTATTTCCTGAGAATTTTCATGACTTTCCTTCTGGGTTTGCTCCTGTTTTTCCTTCGAAGATTTTTCATGAGAATGCCCCAGAGATTCCCTTTCTTCCTGCATTCCTTCAATAACTTCTTCCTCTTTTACAGAATTGCCCAAAGTCTCCATAAGATTTATCGCCTTTAAATCTTTATTTTTCGCCTCTTTTAAAGCATCCGCAACCCATGTATCAGACTCTCCGCCAACATAGATAAACAAATCTGACGAACCAGCAGTCGCAATATCTTTCACCGCAGGCTGATAACTATGCATATCCACACCGTTATCCAGTAAAAGAGTCACATCAAAACCTTCTGCTTCTTCTCCAAGAATATTCTTCACCCAGTCGTATTGCGGAAAAGTAGTGCAGACAATGGAAATCTTATTACTGTTACCTTTCTCTATGCTGTTTTGCTCTATTGTATTTTCTGATTCAGCATTCTTTCTTGTAGTATTTTTTCCTGAAGTATTTTTAACTACAGAACATCCCACTGATAAAACAATACATAGAAAAAGTCCTGCCAGTAACAGAGAACTTGCTGATAACTTTTTTCTCTTTTTAAATAGCTGTTTCATAAACACATTCCTTCTCCATTTATAATTCAAGTCGAACGTCCGTGAGACTTGGCGCGTGATTCTAGTCAGCGAAGCTGACATGTTCCTATCAGAATCACTGCGCATCCTCGCGGAGCGTTTATCTCCAACAATCAAATTGCAAAATAAAAAAACGCAAATCAATTGCAATTTCATATTCTAGACACTTTCGATAAAAATGTCAAGAAGAAAATGCAATCAATTTGCATTTTTACTATTTGATTCAGTTAGAGAACAGACGCCCGAGAAAAGAACCGATACCCTATATTTGTGACTTTAGTCGCGGCGGTTTAAATGCTCGCTCATGCGCTCGCATTCAACACTTGTGCCAGCCTTCATTTTCTATTCTTTTCTCTATATACATCAACATCCGGTATCCCATGCCCCTCTACTAATGCCTTTTTCGCCAGTTTATCAACCCGCTCGTTATAAAAATCTCCTGAATGTGCCTTTACTTTCTGAAAAATAACTTCTATCTTCTCCTGCATCCGCTTCATAAAAGCCGCATACTTCTTAGTATGTGGATTTTTGGCACTCCATACACCAGTTGCCCACTTTTCGATTCCCTCATAATCGTAGTGAATAACAACAGAGGAATACCCATTTTCAAATGCCCACTGTACCGCATACACCGCACCATGCATCTCTCCGGCCACATTACGAATCGCCAATAATTCCGGCTCCTCTCCATTCCCACTCCGCTCAATAATTCTTCCATCTTCAAGTAAAATAACACAGCCGAAAGAATATTTTTGAAGATTTACATCAAAACTTCCGTCCACATAAACAACAAGCCGATCGGATGTTGAGGTGGTCAGTGTAATAGAATCCATACTGATTGCTGCCGTCGAAGAATTCTTACTAGTAACTGTTTTAGCTGCTCCAATATTTAAAAAAGCTTCTGCTTCTTCCTTCGTTAAAAATCCTTTATATTCTGCTCCGGAATATCCATGCACCGCTTTTTTACATTCATCCCATGTATAAAATAAACCTGTTTTATGTCCTTTTCTTACAGCATAAATTTTCTTTTTTGCCATTCTATTTCCTCCATGTTTCGTTGATATAATCTCTCTTGTTTATTGCTTTTAAATTATATAATTCCTTTTCTGGATGTTCAAGTGAAAAAATATTATATGTATGGACGAAGCTCGTCGTACAGATGTAGCATAAGCTAAACAATAAAAGATATTTCTTTAAAAATACTATATTTTTACCTCATTTTATGGTATTTTATCTTATATAAATTTTTTATTACAATAATAATTTTTTCTGATTGACAGAAGTTATTTAATCAGGCACATAAAGGAGCAACTATGACAGATTTACTTTATTCTTACAAAACTACCGTAAAGTTTCTAGGCAGTGTATTAGGACCAGATTATGAGGTGGTTCTTCAGGATTTATCTAATATAAACCACTCAGTAATTGCTATAGAGAATGGACATATCAGTGGGAGGACAATTGGCAGTCCTCTTACAAGTGCTGTATTCCAGATGCTTTCTTCAAAAGTGTATGAAGAGGATGACTTTATTGCCAACTATAAAGGGGTAGCAGAAAATGGACATATCCTTCGTTCTTCAAGTATGTTCATTAAAGATTCCAACGGAAATCCGATTGGTCTCTTATGTATTAACTTTGATGACAGCCGCTATATGGAACTTCATGAAAAGTTATTTTCGCTGATTCATCCTGGAAATTTTGTAAAAAATATATCATCTGGCGTAGCAGAATCCAAAGAAAATGTAAAAGATTTATCCAGCCGGATTACCGAAAACTTCGCCATTGATGTTGCTTCTCTTAGAGAACAGATTTTTAATGATGCAACAGCCAACTTTACAACACCTGTGGATCGTTTAAATCAAAATGAGCGGAAGGAAATCATGATCAAATTATATGAACAGGGGTTATTCCAATTAAAAGGTTCCATCCCGTTTGTTGCAAAAAGATTCTCCTGCTCACAGGCAACTATATATAGATATTTGGGGGAAATCAATAATTAAATAGGAATTTGCCGCAGGCAAGACAGACGCTCCCGAAGCGAGCAGGAAAAACAACACTCTAGTGAAATTACAGACAAAGCCATTGCCCCCAATAAGGCATATTTGTGATTTTAGTCGCGGCATATTGAATGTTCGCTCTATTCGCTCACATCCAACACTTGCTCCGAGACCACAAATATGCCTTATTGGGGGCAATGGCTTCTGTGCTGTGGATAGAGAAGGTGAATTAAATCTTTTGCCCGTTTATCTGCTGCTTCCTCTGTAATATCCTTTTCTATAACGCTTTTTCATTTGATGCAATACTTAGTGAATCAAACGAGTCTTTTTATCATTTTTTCTTTTTGCATGGTGTCAGATACGATAATTTTACCCAGCCTTCCTGTCCTCCATACTCCGTTCTTCCCCAGCCGTTTTTAAATTCTTTCATTTCAAGATACGTATTTTCAGGGACTTTTGCGATACTTCTTTGATCCTCTCCCGGTTTTTCCCGAAAGTTAATCTGCTGGGCACTGCTTAATGTCTCTACTTTCCAGGCTGCTTTACTGCTCTCTGGATAGCATCCTGCATAATAAAGATTTATCCAGCCGGTTCTTCCATTATTACTTACTTTACCCCAGCCGTCCCTAGTTTCCTGGACGATAAATTCTGCACCATAAGGAATTCCCTTTAATACTGCATCAGAGGTAACATCTGGTTCTTGATACATACGAATTCCTTTTTCTGTTGAAACATTAATATAAATCTGACTGTCTTCTTGTATACTAATCGATTCCTGGCAAATATACTTAAGATAGGACATTTTCATCCAGCCGGAAAGGCCGGCATATTTTACCTTTCCCCATTTCTTTCCTTCTTTTAACGTGCTATCCGTAAGTTCACAAAGCTTTCCCTCAGGCAAAGAGCCAGTCGGTACACTTCCTCCTGCCTCATCATAAATTGGGACACCATCTAAAGAATTACTCTTTATCGTACACCAGGTTCCTGTTCTTTTCTCTTTCCAGATATTTTGTTCCTGCCTCTTCTCTCCTATTTCTTCCGTCCACCAGCTTTTTAAATAGGAAAATGTAAAAAGGAAAACAGCAGCCAGACAAAGCAACGCGATAATATCTATTAATTTTTTATATAATTTGGGCATGACTTTTTCTCCTTTATTTTACACTTCGTGACACTTTATATACTGCAAAAAACAGATTCCCGCTGGCTTCTATTTCATCCACCGCTTTATATGTAAGATGCTCTGTATCTTCCTGTCCTAATAAATTCAAAATATTTTTCTTTCCTTTTGTTATAATGTATACATTCTTTTTTAATAAAAATCCTGTTCCTAAATTAGAAATTCCATCTTTCGCAAGCTTTTCTTCATATAATGGAGAATATGCTGTCCAGCTTCCCGACATATACCAGTTTCCCTGATGAAGATCATCTTTTACACCAGAAGACTTGCCAAAGCTTTGTGTATCTAAAATATAATAATTTTCTTTATGTTTTCCGCAGTAGGCCGCAATTTCTGCTTTTTGTCCACTGCCTGCCTCTCTTCCAGCCTGTATTCCCTGTATCGCTTGTATTCTATCACTTCCATTTACTCCCATATGTAAAATAACTGCCAGTAAAATACATTGAATAACAACAGAAATACGGATAAATGAAGTATCTTTCCAAAAAGAAAGCAAATGACATACAATCATAAATCCAACGGTCAGCATCAATAACCGAATACTTTCTTCTACTCTTTGCGGAAAACGTCCGTTCATTGCAAGGTAAATCCATTCCATATGAATAAGAAATGCACAGGTTCCTCCATAAAGAAAGGTCGAAACCCATCTTAAAAATCTATTTTTCCATTTAAATAACAACGTGACTGCCGTGAGTGGAACAATCAGGAACCACACATAAAATCCAGAAAACTTCAAGAATTCTCCTGTCTGCTTTTTCTTCACGCAATAACGATATGCTTTTTCTTTTGCATTCTCTGCTTTTTGCTCTAATGATAACTGAGGTTCTTGTGTCTTCTGATAATTATAAATTTTCTCGATAGTTTCTGTAGAGAAGTCATCATACAGACAGTAACTATAACTTTTAAATACTTTTTGTGCATTTTCACTCACACCAATGGATTGATAAAAATCTTCGTTTTCTTCATAATCCGGCATCCCCGTATAATCCTGCATATAAGCCCTTGCATGATTATAAATAAAATAATTTTTCCAGCCCATTGAACCATACATCTGGGTATTTAAAAACAATATACCAGCTCCCAAAACACCACAGACTCCGAAAATGAACCACGGTTTAACAGAACGAAAGAAATCCATTCTGTATTTGTACCATATTTCAATCAGCAAAAATGGAATGACCATATAAAAGCACTGTTTTCTCATACAATATGCCGATATTCCTAAAATACCAAGACAAAGTAAATTCCACGGTCTCCACAGTTCCTCTTTTTTTGCAAATCCAGTAAATAACAGACTCATGCATCCAAGAAATGCAGCAACTGTAGAAAATGTCAGATGAAAGAAACAAGGCATCCACACATAAACAAATGCAAGAGTGTAGAAAAAGCATATCAAAATTCTGTTACACCGGAAATAATTTAATATTCGAAATAATACCGCTGTAAGTGCAAAAACTTCCAATAAAACAATTGCTGTCACATACCAGTTTGTCCCATTATCTGCCGGAACCGTAAAGGGCAGCTTTGGATTTAACTCGTATAACTTTGCTATGATCCATGATAGTGGATATTTTATAAAAATCGCATGTCCATCCGGAGTTCCTGTATAAGAACCATCTAAAATCTGTACAATAGCTGCATCATCATTTACCTCATAAGTAAATGCAACTTTATTACACATTTTCATCATAAAAGGAAGCACGGTTCCAATTGCTAAAATCATATTTATCACAAAATTTATGACCTTGTTGGAAAGAAATTTATGATAGGAATCAAACGCTTTCCCTAAAAAAGAGCCCGCCTCTCTTCCCTCTGCATTTTGCCTGCTCTTTTGTATCTTTCCTTTATTTTTTCCTTTCTTCATAACAATCCCCTACTTTTCTTTACAAATTTTATATATCTATTATACCAAATATTTTACAAAACTGCTTCTGTTTTTTCATGCATTTTTTAGAGCGTGTTTCAGACACGCTCTAGTCACATTTTCCTGCTTTCCGAAACCAGTGTTCTTTCTTCCCCTGTCCGGTAATCCGATTTAAATCTACTCTTCCGGGTATTCCAGGACAGATTCCATTGGAAGTAAATTGCTGCAGATCTGCACCTTTGTGCGCACTATATCTACGGCGGTACACAGCGTCATTTAAGCCGTAACGCGCTTCCCACCAGGCACATTTTTTCGGGCGGCGCCGAATAATTCTCTCATATCTTTCATATTCAGAATACATTGTATAAAGCATCATCTTGTGTCTCTGCCTTTTCAAATAATCCAGGGCACTCTCCACTCCGTCTTCCGTATTTCCGGATTCCACATCAAGCACATATCCTATAAAATGTTTTTCTACCCGCTCTTTACACACTTCCACTAAAAATCTGGTCTGTTCAGTCTCATCCCCTCTGTTCAAAAATGCATATAACCAATATGGAATACCTCTTCTTTCACATTCTCTTATATTCGTATCTAGCGTTTCATCAATATAAGATGTCCCCTGGGTCGCTTTTGCAATAAGAAACGGACAATTGCTCTTTACTTTTCCCCAGTTACGTACAGGATGATAGTGGCTGATATCTGGATAATAGTTGCTCATGATGGCCTCCACTGAGAATTGAATACATTTATTCTATTCACAAATATGTTATGTGTTACTATTTAATTCATTAAGCGAACTACAGACGAAGCCAGTTAACTTCATAAGCCATATTTGTGATTTTAGTCGCGGCGCGTTGAATGTTCGCTCCACACACTCGCATCCAACACTTGCTCCGAGACCACAAATATGGCTTATGAAGTTCACTGGCTTCTGTACTGTGGCTGGAGAGGATGAATTAAACAGGAGGATGAGATTTGGGGACAGAAGCTGATGTCTTCTGCTTACTCGAGAATGACTGGGAATAGAGGGGATGATTTGACTTGCCTATATGTAATAGTAAAATAGCAAAAATTTTTATTGTTTTATGTATTATATATATTGTATAATAAATTTAAAAGAACTATGTTTATTTTCTAAACATAGTCTTTAATATCTTTTCTGTGTACAGAAAATAGTAACATCATTTTTTACAAATGTGCTCTTGGAATTTTTACAGCAGATTTTCCGAGAATATATACAAAAGATAAGGAGGTTTTTGTATGAAAAAAAGAATTTTAAGTCTGTTACTTGTTATTTTTATGATTGTACCTGCTCCTGCGGTATTTGCCAGTGAGACATGTACTCATGATTGGAGCGATTGGACGGAAGTAAGTTCTCCTGATTGTGGCCATAGTGGGGTAACTAGTCGTTACTGTTATAACTGTGATGAAGAACAACGACTCACCATTCCTGCTACCGGAAAGCATGACTGGAGCGACTGGTGGATCGTAAAAAAATCTACGGTTTTTAAAACAGGAACAAAAAAAAGAGAATGTTGGATCTGTGATAAAACACAAACGGTTTCTATTCCTAAATTAAAACCATTTGTGAAGCTAAATAAGAAAACTATTTCCTTAACTGCCGGAAAATCATATCGTTTAAAGGCATCTTATGCCAAAGGCGATTCTGTAAAAAAATGCAAATCTTCTAATAAAAAAGTTGCTACTGTCTCTAAAAAAGGAGTAATTAGCGCTCGACAAGCTGGTAAAGTTCGAATTACTATCTACACAAAATCTGGTAAAAAGGCAACCTGCAAAGTTACTGTTACTGCGAAAAAGAAAGCCACTAAGAAAAATTCCTCTAATAAGAGAGGTTCTGGTAGTGGTTCTTCAAAAACAAACGGCAGTACTGTTTATTGGACACCAGGCGGTGCAGTTTATCATCGCACACCAAATTGTCCGACTTTGAGTCGATCAAGAACGATTTATCATGGTTCTATTTCTAGTTGTCCGAAGAACCGCGGATGCAAGGTGTGCTTTTAAATTTTGATTTGCGCAGCAAAGGAGACACCCACAGGGAATATAATATCCTATGGGCTGTGTTTTGTCTGCCTAAACGAATTCAGAATTTATTCCAACTGGTTTTCTGAGCTGCCAACGCACAGAACTCCTGAAGCTAAATAAAGCATATTTATGGCCTCGGAGCAAGGTTTGGATGCGAGCGCTTTAAGCGAACATTCAAACTGCCGCGACTAAAGTCACAAATATGCTTTATTTAGCTTCAGGAGTTCTGTCTGCTTTGCAGCCTCGCAAATCAGAAGCCGCTATGCTATCATTCCCCGAATGCTTCCTCTCATTTTGCGAATGAAAGAGATTACTAATCCAAGTACTGCACAGTAAAATATACCATTGTTTCCGGTAAATGCATGTAAAATCCACTGGCCGCCATCCATTCCATTATATCCAAAAGTAAGGAATCCATCAATAAATGGAGTAAGTACCGTAATTACTAAGAATAATCCAAATGCGAAAATTCCTCTTCCGGTATCTATGTTTCTAAGCACTCCCATGTCCATTACTTTTTTAGAACCAAGAATCCACAGTGCTTCAATGATTCCAAACAGGATGAAGAAAGCACTTCCACCGATAAATACAATGGTGTCTATATCTCTTGATGATGCCAATCCCATAATTGTACTTACGCTGGTATAGTTCCAGACATTCTTAAAAATCTGTAATACAATACCAATCATTAATAAGGCGCAAAGCCAATGTAAACCGGTAAAAAGGATATTTCCTGCTGTCTTTACACTCTTTCCTACAACATTACCTGCTGTGGAGGCTGCATTTGACACGGCATCTCCGCCACTACTTAAAGCGGAACGGCGCTTTCTCTTTGTCGTTGTTATATTTCTTGATGAGCCGCCTCTTTTATTCTTTATCGTGACTTTTACATTTTTCTGTTTGTCTTTTTGTTTCTGGTCTTCTTCCTCATCATATACCTTATATTCCGCATCAATGGATTCATTGCTTTTCTCTGTAGATGGCTCTTCTTTTGGAAGCGGAGCACCACAGTTCTTACAGAAATTACCTTCTGCTTCTGCACCACAATTGCTACAAAACATTATGTTCACCTCATTTCAAATATCTTGTATAATAATAAACCATTTTTATACAAAAAAAAAGAGGGGAGGTTTCTTGATTTTTACCAGGGAGGAGACGAACCGAAGGGAGCATATCTCATATTTCCTCGGAGTTTCGTCTGTCAGTCTGTTTATCTCTCTTCACACAGGGACATTACCAAATGATTCATTACTTTTTCACACCTTATTATATCCCGAATCTCTACAAATTCATCTGGTTTATGTGCATACTGCAGGCTTCCTGGACCGTAGGACATACATTCTGTATTGTGCAGTCTTCCGGCGATGACTGCGGTATCTGTGTAGCCGGTAAAGGCTTTAACGACTGCTTTTTGTTTTGTTTCTGCCTCTACGGCTTCTTTTAAGTTTTTAAGAAGTATAGAATCTGGATTTTTCTCGATATATGGGCGGTTTCCCGTAATATCGTAGGAAATCTTTATTCCTGGTATCTGGGTTTCGATTTCTTTAATGATTTTATTAAAATGTTGAACAACGATTTGATTGGTTACCGGAGGTGCTAACCGGCAGTCAATGAAAATTGTGCAGGCATCTGGTACTACATAAGGCTGATAGCCGCCTTGAATCTGTCCAAAGGTAATGGTAGAGTAGCCAAGTTCTTCATGCACTGGAAAATGCTCAAATATTTCTTGTATTTGTACGATAAACTTTGATGCTGCAAATATTGCATCCGCTCCTTTTTCTGGCTTGCTGGCATGAGCGGTAATTCCTTTTACATGAACGTGAAACCATAGTCTGCCTTTATGTGCCATCTGAATCTCACCATCCGTCGGTTCTAAGTCTAAAACATAATCTTCTTTTTTTACAAATTCCTGTTCTACGATATGGTCGGAGCCGGTCATATCGCCCTCCTCATCGACAGTGCATATCATTCGAAGCGGACATTTTAAAGAAATTTCTCCTTTTTCAAGGCGTCTTGCTGTCTTTTTAAAAGTCGCTAATGCACAGGCAAGTCCGGACTTCATATCGCAGCTTCCTCTGCCATACATTCGTAAAATTCCATTCTGCTCTTCTATTTCTGCGCCAAATGGATTCTTCGTCCACCCCTCTCCTACAACGACAGTATCCATATGGCAGATAAATATAAACATTGGAACTTCTTTGTATTTTTCTTTTATACTTTCTTCTTTTGTATTTTCCGGCCACAATGTGGCAATTACATTTTTTCTGCCATTTCCTACATCGTCAAGCTGGATTTTGCAGGAAGTATCCTTTAGATAAGCAAGGATAGCCTCTCTCATTGCTGCTTCTTCTGTTCCAGGATTTGTACTTTCTATTTTGACAAATGTTCTGGTAAGTTCAACACTCTCTTCATATGTTTCCATTTCTACTTATAACACCTCTCAAGAAACTTTCAAAATATTCGTATTATTCTGCTTATAAGTTTTGCTGCCCCTTTTGTATTTTTTTAGACGATGCTGCTTTTTCCTCTCTTTAAATATTTACCGTCTCCTCTTTCACCGAGGAATTCTCCGTCCTTTACAAGAATCTTTCCTCTCTGCATTACAAGGTCGATTTTACCTTCGATCTCTCGTCCCTCATAACAGGTATAATCGGCAGCACCATACATTTTTTTCTTTGTCATTGTCCATTTTTTCTTTGGATCAAAGATCACAATATCTGCATCAGAACCGACAGAGAGTGTACCTTTTTGTGGATAGACTCCTCCGACCTTTGCTGGATTGGTACAGGCGTATTTTACAAGCTGTTCCATGGAAATTTTCCCTTTGCACACACCCTCAGAATATAATAAAGATAATCTTTCTTCTACTCCCGGCGCGCCACTTGGACATTTTGTAAAATCATCTGCTCCCTGCTGCTTTTGCCTTTTGAAAGTAAATGGACAGTGATCGGTTGCTACAGTATCAATTTCATTGTTTTTAAGGCCATCCCATAATGCCTCATTATCTGCTGGCTTTCGCAGTGGTGGAGCCATCACTGCCTTTAACCCTTCAGATGAATCATCATACAAGTCATCTGTAAGCAATAGATACTGTGGACAAGTCTCCACTCCGATATGTTTCTGTCCTCGTTTCTTTGCCTGACGAATTTCTTCTAATCCCTCTTTTGTCGAAAGATGTACGATGTATACAGGAGCATCTCCTATAGCACTTGCAAGATATAACATACGGTTTACAGCTTCTGCTTCTGCTTCATTTGGCCTGCTTAATGGATGATATCTTACTTCTGTTTTCCCTTCTCCCACAAATTTCTTTCGGAAGTAAGATACGATACCATCATTTTCACAATGAACCGTAATTAAAATACCATCTTCTTTTGCCTGTTTTAATACACGAACGATGTCTTCATCAGAAAGTTTATAGTCATAGGTCATATAAATTTTAAAGCTGGTGATTCCCTCGTCTTTGACAACTTTTTTCATTTCTTTTAATATATCATCATTAACATGCTGAAAAACGCCGTGGAATCCGTAATCAACTACAGCATTATGATCTGCAAGCTTGTGATATTCCTTTACCTGATGCATCAGATTGCAGCCTTTTGGTCCAAATGCCATATGGTCAATGATAGTTGTTGTACCACCACAGGCCGCAGCAATCGTTCCTGTATAAAAGTCATCAATAGCCCTTGCAATCCCGACATCCAAATCCATATGTGTATGAATATCTACTGCACCCGGCATAACATAACATCCTTCTGCATCAATACACTTTGCTTCCGCGTCTTCTATGTTCGTATCGATTTTTATGATTTTGTCATCTTCTAATAACAAGTCAGCCAGAAATGTTTTTTCTTCTGAAGCAATGGTTCCGTTTTTTATAAGCCATTTCATATGTTCTTCTCCTTTTCGTATAATCATTACAAGTTGAGAATATAAAAGAATCCCGTTATCACAGTACAATCTGTATCAACGGGAAGTCTTTCTTTATAAGAACATATCGTAATGGCGGGTTTCCCTTTTCCTGATTCTGGCGGGTTTCCCTTCTCCTGATATGGTTCTCGTATGATTATTTTAACTATTCAGAATCAGGTGTATTTTTCATAAGCACTATAGACACTATAGGAGTTGATTCTGAATAGTTATTCATCGTAATTATTTCTCAGAAATTACAGCTACCGCTTCAATCTCTACTTTTGCGCCCTTTGGAAGAGCGGCAACCTGAAAAGCTGCGCGTGCTGGATATGGTTCTGTGAAAAATTCTGCATATACTTCGTTCATTGCTCCAAAGTCTGCAATGTCCTGAAGTAAAACTGTAGTCTTTGTTACATCACTCATATCTGCTCCTGCAGATGCAAGGATGTTCTTGATGTTTGTAAGGCTCTGTTTTGTCTGTGCCTTAATGTCTTCTCCAGCAAATTCTCCTGTCGCAGGGTCTACTGGAAGCTGACCAGATACATAAATTGTTTTCTCTGCCTGTACTGCCTGGGAATATGGTCCGATAGCAGCAGGTGCATTGTCTGTATGTAATGCTTTATTCATAACATTTGCTCCTCTACTGATGAATTAATGTTCCCGTCTTTCCGGCAATTCCATCTTTTGCCTTCTCAAGTAAGGTGATAAGAGATGTTCTTCCCTCTCCAGACTGGGTAAATGCTACGGCTGCCTGTACCTTTGGAAGCATGGAACCTGCTGGGAACTCACCTTCTTCAATGTATTTCTCAGCAAGTTCTGGTGTAAGCTCGGAAAGTGCCTCCTGTTCTGGTGTGCCAAAATGGATGGCTACTTTTTCCACAGCAGTAAGTATAATCAGACAGTCTGCATTTAACTGTTCTGCAAGTTTCTCAGCGGCAAAATCTTTGTCGATTACTGCGGCTGCACCTTTTAAGTGATGTCCTCCTGTTTTAAATACAGGAATTCCACCACCACCACATGCGATGACAACGTGGTTGCTTTCTACTAATGCTTTGATTGTGTCAATCTCTACAATAGATACTGGTTTCGGGGAAGCTACCACTCTGCGGTAGCCTCGTCCGGAATCTTCGATTACCTTATAACCCTTCTCCCTTACAAGCTCATCTGCTTCTTCTTTTGTCATAAAGGAACCGATTGGTTTGGTTGGATTTTTAAATGCCGGATCATCCGGACTTACTTCAACCTGTGTAAGCATTGTCGCACAGTCTTTCTGAATTCCACGATCTAATAACTCTTCGCGAAGTGCATTCTGAAGGTCATATCCGATATATCCCTGACTCATTGCCACACATACAGATAACGGAGACTGTACATACTTTTCAGGATTTGATCTTCTGAGTTCTGTCATCGCATTCTGAATCATCCCAACCTGTGGTCCATTTCCATGCGCGATAACAATTTCGTTTCCCTCTTCAATTAAATCAGCAATCGCAACTGCTGTATTCTTTACGGCTTTCATCTGCTCTTCAAGGTTGCTTCCAAGTGCATTTCCCCCTAAAGCGATGACGATTCTTTTACTCACTCTAACTATACCCCCTGCGAATTAATAAACGACTTAAATTATTCACCGAAGTGTCTTGGGGTAGCTTTGTCTGCTAATGCTTCTAATGTTCCAGTGATATCTTTCTGTTTTGCAAGAAGAATCATAGCTGCGATGATGTATGGTTTGTAGCTTGCTTCTTTGTATAATGGATCACGGTATCTGTCAAATACAGAAGCTTCAACTTCTCCGTCTTTGCAGGATACACCATTGATGTCTGCTGGTAAGCAGTGAAGATAGAGAGCTTTTCCGTCTTTAGTTGTAGATATAAGTTCTTCTGTACAGCACCAGTCTTTATGCTCTGCGTTCTGCGCAAGTAATTCTTTCTCTAATGCATCGATTCCAGCCTGGTCACCTTCTGCATATAAGTCTGTACGTTTTTCCATAGCTGCAAAAGGAGCCCAGCTCTTTGGATATACGATATCAGCATCTTTGAAAGCTTCTGCCATAGAGTTTGTCTTTGTGAAGCTTCCGCCGTTTTCTGCTGCGTTTTTCTTAGCAACTTCTTCTACCTCTGGCATGATGTCATATCCTTCTGGATGTGCAAGTACAACGTCCATACCAAATCTTGTCATTAAGCCAACAACACCCTGAGGTACGCTTAATGGTTTACCATAACTTGGAGAGTAAGCCCATGTCATAGCAACTTTTTTACCTTTAAGATTCTCTACACCACCAAATGTATTGATGATGTGAAGCATATCTGCCATACACTGTGTTGGATGGTCGATATCGCACTGAAGGTTAACTAATGTAGGTTTCTGCTCAAGAACACCATCTTTGTTTCCCTGTGTTACAGAATCTACTACTTCATGCATGTATTTGTTTCCTTTTCCGATGTACATATCGTCACGGATACCAATAACGTCTGCCATGAAGGAAATCATGTTTGCTGTTTCTCTTACAGTTTCACCATGAGCAATCTGACTCTTTGTCTCATCTAAATCCTGTACTTCTAATCCAAGAAGGTTACAAGCGGAAGCGAAAGAGAAACGAGTTCTTGTAGAGTTGTCACGGAACAAAGAAATTCCTAATCCAGATTCAAATACTTTTGTAGAGATGTTGTTCTCTCTCATGTAACGAAGTGCTTCAGCAACAGTAAATACTGCTTCTAATTCGTCATCTGTCTTTTCCCATGTAAGGAAGAAGTCTCCGTTGTACATTTCTTTGAAGTTTAATTTGTTTAATTTGTCAATATAACCCTGTAATTTCTTGTCCATTTTTATTCTCCTTATTTTGAAATACTCTTTTATTAACTTGTTTATTTTATTTATTACTGTAACTACTCAGGCCAAACTCACACGCATATCTGCATAACTCTGGATACTTGCTCGTATTTACAGCTTTTTTTGATTGATACTTTTTAATCTGTCAGGAAAACAGCTATTTTTGCAAATCTCTGTTTTCCTGACACTGTATTTTTACACATTTATTGGATGAACATTATTGGTATCAACATTTATTTTATTTATCTAAGGTAAAAAGATAAATTATTTAATGTCGTTATTTGTTTTTCCAGCGCGGAACTGTGAAACATCATCTGTCTTGTTGTCTTCGTTGTAAAGGTTTGCTGCTGCAACGTAAACTGCTGCACATCTTACTAAATCATCTTTGTATGTAATTTCGTTTGGTGCGTGTGCCTGTGATTCAGCTCCAGGTCCGAATCCTACACATGGGATTCCGTAACGTCCCTGAATTGCTACACCGTTTGTAGAGAATGTCCATTTGTCGATTAATGGACGGTTTCTAAGTTCTTTTGTAGAATCTGGTCCCATACGTTTATCTCCGAAGAGTCCCTTATGAGCGTCTACTAATGCCTGAACATGAGCAGCATTTTCTTTGTTGATCCATGTTGGGAAGTAACATTCTGTCTCGTATACTTCTCCTGTCCATGATGGACGGTCATACATATACATGGAAACTTTAACATCATCACCGTATTTCTGAACGCTAGGAAGTGCGCGGATTTCGTCTAAGCAGGAATCCCATGTCTCACCAGCAGTCATACGACGGTCGATGGAGATTGCACAGCTATCTGCTACAGCACAACGGCTAGGAGATGTGTAGAAAATCTGAGATACTGTACATGTTCCTCTTCCTAAAAACTGTGCATCTTCGTAATGTTCTGGGTTGTATTTAGGGCTGAGCATCTTAACAAGGCCTTTGATGTCTGTGCTTTCGTCACATCCGTTGTTATTTAATGCCCTTACATCAGCGATGATGTCAGCCATCTTGTAAATTGCATTGTCTCCTCTTTCTGGAGCAGAACCGTGGCAGGAAACACCTTTAACGTCTACACGGATTTCCATTCTTCCACGATGTCCTCTGTAAATACCACCATCTGTAGGCTCTGTGGAAATTACAAACTCAGGAACGATTTTGTCTTTGTTGTAAATGTACTGCCAGCACATTCCGTCACAGTCTTCTTCCTGTACACTACCAACAATCATAATCTTATAACCTTCTGGAATGAGGTCTAAGTCTTTCATGATTTTAGCACCGTATACAGCACTTGCCATTCCACCTTCCTGGTCAGAACCGCCACGTCCGTAGATGATTTCATCTGTTTCATATCCTTTGTATGGATCCTGTTCCCAGTTATCAATGTTACCGATACCTACTGTATCAATGTGAGAGTCGATTGCGATAATCTTTTCGCCATCTCCCATCCATCCGATAACGTTTCCTAATCCGTCAACTTCTACTTTATCAAAGTTTAACTTCTCCATCTCTGCTTTGATGCAGGCAACAACCTCTTTTTCCTCACAGCTTTCGCTTGGATGAGAAATCATCGCACGAAGAAATGCTGCCATGTCTGCTCTGTAATTTTCTGCTGCTTCATTAATTTTCTGAAAATCTAATGCCATTTTTATCCTCCTAAATATTGCATTCATCCACAGTTGGCAAGTTTCACGGAGTCTGAAAATTTGGAATATTAATTTCTCTCCGACCACACTGCCCTTAAATTTTTCTTTATCTCATTTATCTAAAAGATATTTTTATACGGTTGGGTATTCGCCGCCCCATACAATCTTCTTATATTTATCAGGGTCTGTATCTCCCTCTGTGGAGAACATGAGCACCTGACTGGAGTTATCTAACTCTAATGCTTCTCTGAGGTCTTTGTAAGTATCGTCTGTCATAATAGAAGAAATAACTCCCATTCCTACTGCTCCAGATTCTCCGGATATTACGGAAGGATCTCCTTTTACTGGAGCTGCAAGCATTCTCATACCCTTTGCAGATACCCAGTCTGGACAGGAAATAAATGCGGAAACATGGTTTCTTAAAATATCCCATCCAATTGTATTTGGTTCGCCACAGGCAAGACCCGCCATGATTGTCTGAAGATCTCCACCAACGATTCTTGGTTCGCCATCCCCAGCTTCTGCTCCTTTATAAAGGCAATCTGCTGCCCCAGCTTCCATTACGATAAATTTCGGTGGGTTGTTTGGATAAAGGTTTGCAAAGTAACCAACAACACCGCCTGCAAGACTTCCTACACCTGCCTGTACAAATACATGAGTAGGTCTGTTTACTTCTACTTCTCTTAACTGCTCTGCAGCCTCACCAGCCATACTTCCGTATCCCTGCATAATCCAGGAAGGAATCTCTTCGTATCCGTCCCATGCAGTATCCTGAACGATAACACCATGTGGTGTCTCTGCTGCTTCTTTTGCTGCAAGTCTTACACAATCATCATAATTTAACTCTTCGATTGTTACAGAAGCACCTTCTTTCGCAATATTATCAAATCTTGTCTGTGTGCTTCCCTTTGGCATATGTACAACGGCTTTCTGTCCAAGCTTATTTGCTGCCCATGCAACACCACGTCCATGATTTCCGTCTGTTGCAGTAAAGAATGTTGCCTGTCCAAAGTCATCGCGGAATTTCTTGCTTGTCAGATAATCATATGTCATCTCACTAACATCTTTACCCATCTCTTTTGCAATATATTTTGCCATTGCGAAAGAACCGCCAAGTACTTTGAACGCATTTAATCCAAAACGATAGCTTTCGTCTTTCACAAATAAACCGCCGAGTCCAAGCTGTCCAGCCATTCCATCAAGCTTTGCTAATGGTGTTACTGAGTACTGTGGAAAGCTGCGGTGAAACTTTCTTGCCTGATTTACATTATCAAGTGCCATTACCGCAAGATTCTTATCTTCATTCTTTGGCATCTGATTCAAAACCCATTTGATTTTCTCCATTGTTTTCCTCCATAAAAATAGTCTACAAACTTTTTGTTAGGTGTAATGAAAAGTTTTTTGTTGTCTTTATTATAGTGGTATAACGGCAGATTAGCAAATTCTTCTTTGGAGGTATTTGAAAAGAGACGAAGGTGCTGAAAACAAAGAGCCCCTATCTGTGACTTTCTTCGTTACGAGAAGATATCTAGTCAAAAGTTTCTCCTTAAATATATTGATTTTGACTCCGTTGTAAAAAACACAAAAGTCGCAAAATCAATATATTTAAGGAGGAACTTTTGACCATATCGTACTCTGGCAACTCCGAGGCCACAGATAGAGGCTCCTTGTTTTCAGCACCTTCTGACTTTGGCAAAATACGGGAACGATGAATTTGTTATCTACGAAAGAGATTTGGGGGATTCGTCTGTTTATCTATTACATCTGTTTTACCTATTCCTCTTCTTTCTTTTCCAGCATATGGCTTTCGAGAAACATTTTCTCGAATTTTTGTTCTGAAAAACTTATGACCTGTTCTTCAAATCTCTGGCAGGTGATCAAGAACTGACGGCCGTCTTCAGTGAGGAAGGTTTTTCCTCCATTTCGTCCGCCTCGGCGTCTTTTTACGACAGTATAGCCTAGTTTGTCTTCTAGTTCATTAATCATATCCCAGGCTTTTCCTGGAGATAATGCCATTGTATCACAGGCTTTTCTTACATTATTCAAGTCTTCTATTAAAAAAAGTAATAATTTTAAACGGGCATTGAAGAACGGGGTTTCGTGTCCAATTCCAAAAGTAAGGATTGGATGAAGGATGGATTTATTATGTTCTTCAATCCGGCTTTGCAGTTCATCATCCTCCTGATTAAGTGATAATACTCCAATATCATCTACCTCAACAAATACTCTTCTGCCTGCATATTTTTCGATGGCTCCCCGCAGTCCGTTTTCACCATCATAGGCAAGGATATCAGGAATCATTTCATTGGAAATGAGCACTGGATGCCCAGCTTTTTTCTTATAAGAAGGTACGACGATATCATCGTGATATTTTCGCATCTCCACGATGGTCTTCGGAATGAACATGGGGGCATTTACCGGGGTAAATACAACACTTAAGCATTTATCCTGTAAATAAGAAAGACCAGCTTTTACCGAATGAAATAGTTCTCTCTTTTCGTCCGACTCTTCTAAAATTAAAAATACTACATTAAGATTATTTAGCTGATATCTGCTCTCGTAGTCATCAGCTCCTACAACTACTACTATTGGAAACAGACCTGCCTGCTGCATGGAAAGGACAATTCTTTTAATAGCTGGAATCTTTCCCGTCTTTCGCAAAGGATGTGCGCTCTCCTTACTTGCCGCTGCAATAATTCCGCCTACATTGCTAACAAACATAGTTTTCTCCCTTTTCTTTCACAAATTTACTTATTTGTAAGTATTATAAACTATAGTACCAAAAAAAGCTACATTTCTGTAGCTTTTTTAACAAATTTTTTATTTAAAATAGGGATTATAATTAATTTACTATATTATTTCTATATTATTTCATTTTGTAAAAGAAAAAGATAGAAATACAAATTTTATCACTTATCGTCCTATCTGTTTACTGATAAGATGATATTTTATAGAGTTTTTTACTTTATGTTTACAGATGAAATCAGCATTAGCTGATTTCACGATAGCATGTTTGAAAAATAGTTTCAGCAAGATGTACAGATTGATTTTTGATTTTTCAAACACGCTATCAGAATTACTCTTCTTCTTTTGGACGATAGAAAGTATCCTCTAATGGTAATTTTGTTCTAAATTTGCCATCAAGGGCATAATAAGCTCCCTGTACAGCAGGGGCAGTAGGAATTGTTGCAATCTCGCCAATTCCCTTTGCACCATAGGCAACATCTAATAACTTCTCTTTTTCTACATAGATAGCATGAATATTTGGAATCTGTGTAGAACGGAGTAAGCCAAGTGTTCCGTAAGTTACTTGAGGAACGCAGTCTTTAAGTGGCCAGTCTTCGGTTAAAGCATAGCCCATTCCCATGAGTACGCCTCCCTCAATCTGTCCCTGAATAGAGGTTGGATTCACTACCTTTCCAGAGTCGTGTGCCGCATACACTTCGGTTACTTTTCCTTTTTTATCAAGGATAACAACATGTGTCGCAAATCCATATGCGATATGGCTCTTTGGATATGGCACATCTGCACCAAGTTTATCGGTTGGCTCATAATATTCATAGAAATAATTCTTGCCGTTTAATTTCTCTAAGTCATTATCGACTTCTTTCATTGCATCGGCAAGCTTCACTGCCGCTCCTCTTACTGCTTCACCAGTAAGAAGAGTCTGTCTTGAACCAGAAGTTGTACCGGAATCTGGTGCATTCTCTGTATTGCAAACAGCGTTGCGGATTTTTGAAAGTGGAAGTCCGGTTGCCTGTGCCACATCCTGACAAAATACAGTAGCACATCCCTGTCCGATATCAGAGGCAGCCGCATAAATCACGCAGACACCATCTTCAATCACAAGGTTGCATCTTCCTTTATCCGGAAGCCCTACGCCTACACCGGCATTCTTCATAGAACAGGCGATTCCTGCATGGTCTTTATTAGCTTCGTACACATCTTTTACAGCCTCTAATGTCTCTTTTAAGGCAGTAGAACAGTCAGCAATCTGTCCGTTTGGAAGAACCTTTCCTGGCTCAATCGCGTTACGGTATCGGATCTCCCACGGAGAGATGCCTACCTGTTCTGCAAGAAGGTTAATAATGGACTCTAACGCGAACTCACTCTGACATACTCCAAATCCACGGAACGCTCCGGCTGGCGGATTGTTCGTATAATATCCAAATCCTCGGATATCTGTATTCTGGTAACAGTATGGCCCTACGGAGTGCGTGCAGGCTCTTTCAAGAACCGGTCCACACAGGGAAGCATAAGCTCCTGTATCAAAATAAATCTCACAGTCAAGACCGGTAAAAATACCATTTTCATCACAGCCAAGAGTGAAGGTTCCTTCCATTGCATGGCGTTTCGGGTGGAAGAATAGAGACTCCTGTCTTGTGAACTTGGCCTTGACCGGACGCTGGTATTTATATGCTGCAAGTGCAGTTAAATGCTGTACGGTAACGTCTTCTTTTCCACCGAAGCCACCACCGATAAGCTGATTTTCTACTACAATCTTTTCCGGATCCCAGCCAAACATAATGGATACTTCTTTTCTTGTATCAAATGCTCCCTGATCCGTACTTAATATTTTAATTCCATCTTTATATGGGAAAGAAACCGCACATTCTGGTTCAAGAAATGCGTGTTCTGTAAATGGTGTTGTAAATGAACGGGTTACTTTATAGGCTGCCTTCTCTAAAGCAGTTTTGGCATCTCCTCTTGTAACGTGACGCTGCTGGCATAAGTTTCCACTTGAATGAATCTGTGGGGCATCCTCTGCCATCGCCTCATGGACATTGCGAATCGGCTCCAGCTTTTCGTAATCTACTTTTACAAGCTTCTTTGCCTTTTCAAGGATTTCTTCAGTCTCTGCTACAACAACACAGATGGTATCCCCAATCATTCTTGTAATATCGCCTTCAGCGATCATAACATCCCAGTCCTGCTGAATATGTCCCACTTTATTATTTGGCACATCTTTTGCTGTGAGTACACCAAGCACACCTGGAAGTGCCTCTGCTTTTGACGCATCAATCTTTAACACTCTTGCACGAGGGTATTTGCTGCGTACTGCAGATAAATGTACCATACCATCCATAACAATATCGTCTGGATATTTGCCGTATCCAAGCACTTTCTTTCGCACATCGACACGGAATGCTCTCTGTCCGACACCGTACTGGTCTCCTCTTTCAAGGTCATAGTCAATCTCTGCATCTCCTCGAAGAATTGCTGCGGTAAGCTGAATTCCCTCGATAATCTTTTTATAACCGGTACAGCGGCAGATATTACCTCTTAATGCGTATTTAATTTCTTCTTCTGTTGGGTCTGGATTCTGATCAATAAGTGCTTTTCCTGCCATAACCATTCCCGGAATGCAGAAACCACACTGTACAGAACCTTTCGAACCAAATGCATAGACAAATGCATCCTGCTCTCTTTCTGTCAGTCCCTCTACCGTTACAATGTTTCTTCCCACAGATTTATCTGTCGTTAAAACGCAGGCTTTTACTGCAACCCCGTCAACAATAATCGTACAGGTTCCGCAGGCACCTTCACTACATCCATCTTTTACGGAAAATAAATGAAGGTCATCTCTAAGATAGCGAAGAAGAGACTTTTTTTCTGTTGTTGTCCGGCGCATTCCATTGACAGTAAAACAATATTCTGTTGCCATAGTTCTCCTCCTCTCTTATCTTATGGATAAAATACCATTTTTATCGTGAATAACACCCCGTGGACATTTGACGGCACACATACCACAGGCGATGCATTTTTCCTGACAAATGACAGCATGGTTATCCACAACTTTGATTGCCTTACATGGACAGTATTTCTCACAGATTCTGCATCCAATACAGCTTACTGCACATCCCTGAATCGCTTTTGGGCCTTTGTCAAGGTTAGCACACTGTGGCTGAATGGTATTTTCTGTTGGAACTACCTGAATCAGATGCTGTGGGCAGGCTTTTGCACAAAGCCCACATCCCACACATTTTTCCTCATCAATCTTCGCAATTCCTCTTTCACCGATTGACACTGCGTGTAACCGACACGCTTCCACACAGCTTCCTCCACCGAGGCATCCATAAGAGCATATGTTAATACCTTCTGGATACTGTGTTAATATTTCCTGACAGTTACCTGTGACAGTAACCTGTTCAAATCCTTCTTTTCTGGTTGGTCTGCCGTTACAATGGATTACGGCAACTTTCTTTCTTCTAACAGCCATAATACTCGCCTGACTATTTCATCAGATAGGAATAATCCTTCTGAATTGTCTCGATGACCGCTGCTGCATCTGCGGAAATAGTACGGATGCCATTGATGTCCGTTTTTTCTACTTTACCATCAAGACGAAGATGGATTTCTCCGTTTTCTTCACAGTAGAATCCTTCATTTTCGCTGTTTGTGAAATCTTCTTCACTCCAGAATAATGTAAATTTATCTTTGTAAGGTCTTCCAGCGTATGGACAGAATACAGCACAGTTACCACATTCATTACACATACCATCTACATGGATAACCTGTTCCTGACATTTACCAGCAACTTTAATTGCAACGTTTGCTCTGTTTGGACATACATCTGCACATGTCTCACATACAGTAGAACATCCAAGACATCTCTTATCTGGCATCTCTGTGAGGTCAGGACTCTGGTATCCCTTCTTGGCGATGTATTTTGCTGAATCTTCTGCCACATTCGCTTCTGCATATTTTTCGTAGGAAATACCTACAATGGCTGCGGCAGCTTTCGATGCATCTGCGATTGCTTCTACAACAGTAGCTGGTCCTCTTCTGGAATCACCTGCTGCGTAAACGCCTTCTACACTTGTCATCATGTTTGCATTTACAACCGGGCGGCCCTTGCGGTCAAGTTCCACACCCATATCTTCATATAATGTACCGTCGATATTTTCTCCAACAGCTGCAATTACAGTATCTGCTGGAACATATTCTACTTTTCCTGTGTCAACTGGTGCTCTTCTTCCAGACTCATCTGCCTCACCAAGTTCCATTACAGAACATTTAAGCTGTCCATTCTCCACACCAATCGGTGCAAGAAGTTCCATGAACTGTACGCCATCCTCGATAGCTTCTCTTAATTCTTCTTCGTCTGCAGGCATATATCTCTTTGTTCTTCTGTAAACAAGACGTACATTTTCTACACCTTTTACGCGAATCGCTGCTCTTGCAACGTCCATTGCTGTGTTTCCACCACCAAGAACAACAACATTTTTACCAAGAACAACTTCAATTTTTTCATTCTTTGCATCTGCTAAGAACTCTACTGCATCAAATGCGCCGCCGTACTGAAGATGTGCGTTACCAGGTTTCCATGCACCGATGGCAACGATAACATCTGTATATCCTTCTTCTTTAAGTGCTTTAATAGAAGCAACTTCTTTACCCGTTACAAACTCTGCACCGTATGCTTTACAAAGTGCAACATCTTTCTCAATGTCTTCTCTCTTAATTCGGAAGTCTGGAATAACATTTCTTACAACACCACCGAGATTTTCAGACTTTTCAAATACAGTAACAGGGACACCTGCTCTTGAAAGGAACATTGCTGCAGATAGACCTGCAGGACCACCACCAATAACAGCAACCTTCTTATCTGTTCTTGCTTCCGGTTTTGCAATATTCTTAAGAACTGTTTCATAGGCGGCATCCGCTGCTGCATATTTTGTCTCACGGATATGTAATGTTTCTTCGTAATAGTTACGCATACATTTATCTCCACAGTGATGTGGACAGATAGTTCCTGTGATAAATGGTAATGCATTTCTTTCTAAAATGATATCTAATGCCTTTGTTGCATCGCCCTCTGTCATTGCCTCAAGGTAAGCTGGGATATCCTGTGCAATCGGACAGCCATTACGGCAAGGAGCTGTGAAACAGTCAAACAGTGGAAGTTCTTTTTCCATATGTCTTTCTGGTAAAGGTTTTACTGGTTTCTTATATAATTCATCGCTTGTAACAGCGTCATCTAACGCTGCGATTGCTTTTGTATCTGTTCCGTGGAATCTCTCTGTACCGCATTCCATGAACTTCTCGCTAATCTGGCTTAATCTTTCATATCCACCTGGTTTTAAGATATTTGTTGCCATTGTGATTGGCCAGATACCTGCGTCAAACATTTCACGGATATTGTAGATTGTTGCTCCACCAGAATAAGAAATACGAAGCTTGCCGTCAAACTGTTCGGATAACAGTTTTGCAAGATGAATACTTAATGGGAACAGGGAGCGTCCGGACATATACATCTCTTCGCTAGGTAATTCTTTTGCAGCAACGTCAACAGGGAATGTGTTTGTCAGTTTTACACCAAACTCTAATCCCTTTTCTTTTGTTAATGCCATTAATCTTTCTAACATTGGAATCGCATCATCCCACTGTAAGTCTTCTACAAAATGATGGTCATCAAATGCAACATAATCAAATCCAAGCTCGTCTAATCTCTTTCTTGCATATTCATATCCAAGAAGAGTTGGGTTACATTTGATAAATGTATGAAGATGTTTCTCTGTAATAAGATAAGTAGCAATTCTTTCGATTTCATCCGGAGGGCAGCCATGAAGAGTAGATTCTGTGATGGAACTGGAAATGTTAGAGCTGATAGACTTAATATAGTCTGCATCTACATTTTCAAAAGAATCTACATTCTCTAATGCCCAGTTGATACACTCTTTAAATACTTCTGTATCTTTTGCCTCGATCATATCATCAATGAATGTATTTACCTTTTCGGACTTAATTCCTTCTAAGTCATATCCAACAGACATGTTAAATACGAATCCGTCTGAATCGCCAAGTCCTAATTCTTTGGCAAGAATCTTACATACAACCCATGCTTTTACATACTCAGCGTATGCCTGTGAAACATATAACTCCGTAGACCATTCACAGTTATAGCACTCATCTCCTGCTGTAATACATGGTTTTGCAACGCAGGCAGAAAGTTCTGCACCATCCATTACCTGTACGGTCTTTAATTCAAAGAATCTGGAACCAGCTACATAAGAAGCAATGATGTTTTGTGCTAACTGTGTATTTGGACCTGCTGCTGGTCCGAATGGAGATTCAATCTTTTCCTCATAAATAGGAAGTGCCTGTCCGCTTGTATAATGTACAAGCTTATCAATACCAAAAATACTTCCTTTCTTTTTGTATTCGCTTAATGCCCAGTTCATAAGATGTCCAATAGACATCGGTCTCATAATATCGCTCATAGTACTCTCCTCTTTATTATCATTTTATTTTAGTAAGTTCTGTGATTTAATTCCCCCCAGAGCTTCTTACTCTGTTCCATTGTCCACGCATTGATTGCATCTTCATCAATGTTTACAAATTCACGGTCTTTATAAAGTACTTTTCCGTTAATTACAGTTGTTCTACAGTTTTTACCCATCATTCCGAAAATCATATGCCCATCAATGTTTTCGTCTGAAAATGGAGTAAATGGTTTGTAATCCATAACAATAACGTCTGCTGCTGCACCCTCTTTTAAAATACCCAGAGGCTGATTGAAGTATTTCTCTGCGATGATACGGTTGTTCTCGAACTGCATCTTCACATCTTCACACCATGCAACATTAGGCATTGCCTGCTGATGTCTCTGGATAATTAAAAATACCTTTATGCTCTCTAACATATCATGCGTATACGCATCCGTTCCCATACCAACAGTGATACCCTTTTCCATCATCTTAAGAACTGGTGCACATCCTACAGCATTACCCATATTAGATTCTGGATTGTTTACAACCATAGTTCCTGTCTCTTTGATGATATCCATCTCGGCAGGACTTACATGGATACAATGTCCTAACATGGTCTTTTCTCCAAGTAATCCGTTATATAACAGTCTGTTTACTGGACGGCATCCGTAGTTGCGAATACTATCGTATACATCATTCATTCCCTCTGCAACGTGAATATGGAAACCTGTCATTCCATCATTTGCTTCTACCATTTTTTCGAAGGTCTTATCAGAAATTGTAAATAAGGCATGTCCACCAAACATAGCTTTTACCATATCATCATCTGCTTCTTTTGCCCATTTTGCAAAATCAGCGTTCTCTTTGATACTCTGTAAAGTTTTCTCCTCGCCATCTCTTTCAGAAACCTCATAGCAAAGACAGGAACGGATACCTAATTCTTTTACAACATCTTTAATGGCAAATAAGGAACCTGAAATTTCACCAAAACTTGCATGATGATCAAAAATAGTAGTCACACCATTTCTGATACAGTCTAGAACAGTTGCATATGCACAGGCTTTTGTTCCATCTAAAGTAAGATGTCTGTCAATTGCCCACCATGTTCCATCTAATACTTCAAGGAAGTTTGTTGGATTGTTGCCAGCAATAGATAAGCCTCTTGCAAGACCAGAGTAGATATGTGTGTGCGCATTGATAAGACCTGGCATGATCACGCCGCCCTTTGCATCTACAAATTCCGCTTCCGGATACTTTGCTTTCATTTCTGTCAAAGATCCTACTTCTTTTATCTTTTCTCCAGAAATAACAACCGCTCCATCTTCTAAATACGGATTTTCCTGATCGCGTGTAATTACTCTTCCATTTCCTATTAATAACATTTAGCTGTCCTCCTAAATTTTTTTTAGATTAGAAATTGAATTTATTTTTTTTAACTGATATAATGAAATATACTATTTAAATTCTTTTGATTTTGTCTGCTTTATCCTGTGATAACGGACTTAAATAGTTATAAAATATTCCATTTAGAAAGGTTTTATTGATTATGAAAAAATCTCTTATTGAATTTTACACAAGGCTTGCTCATGGTCTGGCTGTACAGTTCGGCTCTAACTGTGAAGTTGTTGTACATGACCTGCAGGGAAAAGACATAGAACACTCCATCATCGCCATTGAGAATGGCCACGTAACTGGACGAAGAATCGGTGATGGACCTTCTCAGATTGTTCTGGAATCTCTTCATAATAGTGAGCAAAACTTAAAACAGGAAGATAAGCTCGCTTATCTCACAAAGACAAAAAACGGGAAAATTCTAAAATCAAGTACGATTTTTATTCGTGATGACTCCGATAAAATTATTGGAATTTTCGGAATCAATTACGACATTTCCTTAATGCTTGCTATGGAAAAAGAGCTTTCTTCCTTCACTGGTACTATTGAAGAAGATACTACCAAAGAACCTATTGCTGTAAATATCGGCGATTTATTAGATGAATTAATCACACAGAGTGTACAGCATATCGGTAAGCCGGTTACCTTAATGTCTAAGGAAGATAAGGTACAGGTTGTCCGTCTTTTAAATGAAGCCGGTGCTTTCCTAATCACCAAATCTGGACCAAAGGTCTGCCAATTCTTAGGAATCTCCAAATACACTCTGTATAGTTACTTAGATGAAATAAAATCGAAAAATACAATCTAATATATTTATAATCTTCCAGAATCATCATTATTGAAATTATATGATTCTGGAAAGATTACTTTATTCTTTCGTTTCTTCTGTAGTTTCTGCTGCTGTCTCTTCTTTCGGAAGAATCAAATTTAATAAAATAGCCATGATTGTAGCAACTACTACAGAGGAAGAACCAAAGATACTGTTAATCCATCCCGGAAGTCCAGGGCCTGATAAACAATCCGCAACCTGTGTAATTCCGACACCTAAAGCTACAGACATACCAACTACCGTTGTCTTTCTTGCTGTCAATCCATCTTTTGTAAACATACGAACACCAGTCATGGCAATCTGTGCAAATACAGATAATGTTGCACCACCGATAACACTCTGTGGAATTGTTGTTAATGCTGCTGAGAATACAGGAATAAATCCTGCAATCATAAGAATGACTGCTGCCACTAAAAATACGATTCTATTTATAACCTTATTTACTGTGACAATTCCTACATTCTGACTGTATGTCGCAGTTGGAAGCCCTCCAAAAAATGCTCCAAAAATACTCATAACTCCCTGCGTAAGAATACCACCCTGTAACTCACGATTGGTTGGAACTCTATCCATACCACCCATTGTTGTGGAAGTTAAATCACCGATTGTCTGTACAGAGTTTACAATATAAACAATGGCAAGTGATATACATGCAGATGGTACAAACTTAATCTGGAAGTGCATGAACTGTGGCACAGCCACAATTGCTGTCGTATTAGTAACACTGGAGAAATCTACCATTCCAAATGCCAAAGCAAGTAAATATCCTGCAATCATTCCGAAAAATAATGACCCTAACTTAAAAATTCCCTTTGTAAAATTACTTAAAATAAGAACAATTCCAAATGTACAAAGAGCAACAACCCAATTCTTCATACTTCCAAATTCTTTTGATCCGGCTCCCCCAGCCATGTATTTTATCGCAGTTGGATAAAGAGAAAGACCAATTGTAAAAATTACAGTTCCAGTAACAACATCCGGAAATAATTTTCTAATCTCTTTTACAAAAATTCCAAAGATAATTGCAACGATACCGCCGATAATTTCAGCACCAAGTATCGTTCCCATATCAAATTCACCACCAATAGCTTGAAGTGTCGGAACGTAAGCAAAACTAGTTCCCATGATCACAGGCAACCCTGCCCCCAATCGATTAAAAATCGGGAATAACTGTAGTAATGTTGCAATGGCAGTAAGGAGCAACGCTGCCTGAATCATCATCGTTTTCTCACTCTCTGTCAGCCCACATACTCCTGCAATGATAATGGATGGTGTAATTACACCAACAACCGCTGCTAGTACATGCTGCAGAGATAATGGTACAAGTAAAGATGGCTTTGGAACCGATCCTTTAAACTCGTACAATGTACTCGTGTCAGCTTCTCTTGTTAGTTTTTTTTCACTCATAATATCCTCCTAACATAAATTATTTTTATTACTAAATAATTTTTATTAGGTTTATTATAACTCTTCATACTATTTATTGCAAGTTTTTTATTATTTTTGTCAATATTTAATTAATTTTGTCAATTATTTTGTGCATATTGCTTAATTTTATTTTATTTTTTTGCGCACTCACCTAACTTTTTTTATGTGATTTTTCTATCATTCTAGAAAAAATTGAAAATTATCAGTTCGAAAAACGCTTTTCTTAATATCTTATTGATATTATAATTTCAACAGGATGCTTCTGCAAATTCTTCCTTAGAAGAACTCGTAAAAATCAGGTAAATAACGGTTTTTGCAAGAAAAGAAGGAGTTTTTGATATTTCAAAAACTCCTTCTTTTCCTGTTATTTAAAATAGTATAGAAATATTCCCATTGTTTTCTAATTATTCTATGTAACTCCACAATTTCTTAGTGCTTGTCATAACTCCGTCAAAGCCCGCTTTCTGACATATCTTTATTCGTTCTTCTGAATTTATAAATCCACCGGCGAAAAACTTACCTGTAAATATTTCTTTAAACATTGGAAGAAATTCTACCGCATGAGAATATGGCCGAAGTTCTACTGCCGTAAAATTGACTCCTTTTAGTGAACGTAGTGCCATTTCTACAGAATGAGAATCAATCAGGGAAATACGAAAAATAGTTTCCAGTCCCATATGCTGCATCTGATTTAACTTTGAAACACTAGACCCTATCACACCATCTACTTTATACAGCTTTTTTAACATTTCAAAAGCAATTCTGTCATTACCAAGTCCTCCAATCAATTCATGATTTACAATAACTTTCTGTCCATTTCTATGACAGTTCTCTGTGAGTTGTTTTAAATTCCCAATATGTGCATTCGATAACAATACCTCTCTGCATTCTGACTCCAGCGTATATTTTAAATATTTCACATCACGGATAGATGGTACAACTAAAAACCCCTGTTTCTCCAACTTTATCATCCTTTCGATTTTTCATCCCAGTATGTTTTCATAATTTCATTTAATCGACACCACTCTTTATATCTCTTCTCATAAATAGGGAAAGTACTATCATCCGGCAATACCGGTTCTTTTACTTTTACAGCTTTTTCAAATGCATCCTCATAGTCTTTATACACTCCTGCCCCAATACCTGCTGCGATTGCTACACCCTGTGCTCCCGTTTCTTCACAATCTACACCAACAATTGGAACCTGTAAAACATTTGCAAATATCTGATTCCATACATGGCTTTTTGCTGTTCCACCAGTTAATCGGATTTCCTTTACCGGAAGCCCTGCATTTCTTAAAAAATCAATATGATGTTTATGGATAAAAGCAACTCCTTCTGCAACAGAATAACAGATTTCTGCATAAGACGTACTCATATCAATGTTAAAGAAATTCGCTTTTGCATTCATGTGAATACTTGGCTGTGCAACAAAAGGACTAAAGAATACTTTTACCTTCTCAATTGGTACCATCTCAATAAGTTCATCAAGTACAGCATATTGAGACAAGTTTCTATCCTGCGCCTCAAGTTTTGCTGTTCCACCAAGAATTCTCGTAAACCATTCATAGTTAGAACCAGAAGCTCCGGTATAAGAACAGTTTAAATATTCTCCTTTTTTCAGATACGGCATATTGGACGATGCATTCGGGATGATTCGATCGGAATGTGTTTCATTGATACACCAGGAACCGGCAACGGCAGTATATACCTCCTCTCCCGTTGCTCCCGCACCAACCAAGCATGCTAGTATATCCATCATTCCGGCTGCAACAGGAGTTCCTTCTGCGAGTCCTGTAATTTCTGACGCTTCTTTTGTTACTGTTCCAACAATTTCTGTCGGCTCTGTCGCAAGTTTTGGCAATGCATCATATAATTCCGGAATTCCGTATAAATCCATCAGTTCTCTGGAATAATCCATCGTATTCATATCTACCATAAAGGCTCCGCCAAAACAATTTAAATCTGTAGCAAATACATTAGTAAGGCGATACATAATATAATCTTTAAACTGAAGGATTCCACCAATCTGATCATAAATCTCCCTGTAATTTTCCTTATACCAGCGAAGAATCGGACCTGGTTCTCCCGCAAATAATGTACCTTTTACAATATCATTAATCTTTTCGTATGTTCCTTCTCTCTGATACATTTCAATAATACTGTTGGCACGATAATCCTGTGAAAAACAGCCTGGCGCAATGGCATATCCTTCTTTATCAAGGAAAACAACTCCATTACCAAAGGAAGTAACTCCGACACCGGCAATCTGCTCTGGTGCAACTGCTGCTTTCTCTACTGCCTCTTTTATACATACTGATATAAGATTCCACAACTCTGTAACATCGAATTCTTCAAAGCCTTCTCCCCTTCTTTTAAAATGCATACTCGGTGTTGCTGCTGTGGCAATCATCTTCCCATATAAATCAAAAATAACAACTTTACTTGATGTATTTCCCGCATCAATTCCCATTAAATATTTTTCCATGTGTAACCCTCCTGAAATTCCGTATATTTTAAGCTTTTCCTGCGGAACCTGTAAGCCGTATTTTTTCTTTTACTACCTTCTTTACCGCTTTAAGTGGTTCTCTGTTTGCATTGCTCATCCAGATTGCCATCGTTCCTGCTTTTTCAAGTTCTTCTTTCATTGTACCAAAATAAGCCGCCATCATTTCTGAATAGATATTAAGCTTGGTAACTCCAAGAGAAATCGCTTTTTTAATCTGAGCATCTGGTGTTCCTGAACCTCCATGCACTACCATAGGAATATCTGAAATGCTATTTAATAATTCCAGTCTTTCAAAATCAAGTTTTGGTTCATGAACATAAACACCATGAGAAGTTCCAACAGCAACCGCCAGACAGTCCACTCCCGTTTCGGCAATAAACCTCCTCATCTCTTCTGGATTGGTCAGATAATCTTCTGGATTGTCGTAATTGCCGTCTTCCTTTATTACACCGGAAACAATGCCGTCTCCTACATGACCAAGCTCTGCCTCCACCGTTGCCCCATATTTGTGTGCATAGTCTGCTGCTTCTTTTGACAATCTGACATTTTCCTCAAAAGGATATTCAGAAGCATCATACATAACAGAAGTAAAGCCGGCATCCACACATCTTTTTAAGAAATTCATATCTCTCGCATGATCAAGATGAAGACATACAGGAACACTTGCTTTCTTCGCCAAATCTTTCAGGCTCTCTGTCCAGTAGGTAAGCATTTTTTCATTGCCCTGCTGTAAGTCTGGAGTCAGTCCCATAACAATAACCGGCGATTTCTCTTCTTCTGCCGCTTCCACGATAGCCATTGCCATCTCAATTGTGCTTGCATCAAATGCCCCTACCGCGTAATGTTCTCTTCTTGCCTTCTCAAGCATTTCTTTAATATTTACTAACGCCATATCATTCTTCCTTTCTATTAATACTTTTCATGATAATTTTTATAATTTTTCCTATTTTTACCTGTATTTTCTATTGCTTGCTTATGCATACTTACTCTTTCTTTCAATCTATCTCATCAACATACCGCCTGTTGCATCAAAGGTAATCCCCGTATAGTAATCCGCACATTTTGATGCTAAGAATACCGCTGCCTGTGCGACCTCCTCGGGCTCAGCTACCCTTCCAATTGGAATTCTTCCATTATAATAATCTGGCTTTGCCTTCAACGCTTCCTCTGTCATCGGTGTCCTCACCATTCCGGGGGCTACCATATTTACATTAATTCCATATTTTGCGACTTCTCTTGCAAGAGAAATACTAAAGCTTACAAGTCCTGCTTTTGATGCTGCATAATGTGCATGTCCTGTTGTTGATCCGTGAAATGCTGCCTGCGAAACAATGTTAACAATCTTTCCTTTCTGCTGAGCAGCTATCTTTTCCTGCACAAATTTCTGACACAGCAAATATGGTACTTCTAAATTCACACGAATCGTCCGCTCAAAATCTTCTGGCTTCATATCTACTACATATGCTGTCGGCCAGATTCCAGCATTATTAATCAAAACATCAATACTTCCCAAATCCTTTTTTATGACATCAAAGATGAAATCCACACTTGAAAGCTCTGAAAAATCCACACAATATCCCTGAATCCGCTCATCCTGATATTTTTCCCGAAGTTCCATCATTATCTCATGCACTTCCTTCTCTCTTCGTCCTGTAACGACTGGAATTCCTCCTTCCTGTGCAATAAGTTCTGCTATCGCCTTCCCAAGTCCTTTTGTGCTCCCTGTTACTAAAACTACCTTATCTTTTAAACCGTAATCCATTCTGTCACCCCTGTTTCACAAAAAACGGCTAAAGTCTTCTTTTTCTCAAATTTAAGAAAAGAAAACTTTAGCCGTAGTACTTAATCTTATACAACTTAATCTATTTTGTTCTGAAAAAATTATAACATATGCACAAAGAGACTGTCAATAAAATAAAAAGAATACATTAAGTTAACTATATTATACCAAAAATAATTCCTCATATGTTTAAAAAACACTTGGAAATATCCCTTTAGATTCTATCATTTTATCCGCAAAAACTATTTCTTCATTTCCATTAGTGCAACTAACTTCCTGACAGCGAATATTGCAAATGCCTCATCATTAATATGTGCATCCACGTCAATGACTTCAACAAGAGGATTGTTTATCACTTTCTTTAATGTAATAAATAACGCCTGGTCTTCCCTTGGGCCATAGTATTCGCTTCCCACTTTATCATTCATAGAAATTCCCTGAAGTGGAAGTAGCAATACCGCATTATTCTTACACTGATTCAGTTTCTCGCCAACTTTAATACCAAATGTAACATTTTCCTCTATATTACTCTTTACAACTGTGATAGCCGGATTATGCATATAGACAACTCTATCCTTATATTTTTCAGGGAGACTCTCTCTTTCACCAAATGTAATCATATCTGCAGCACCTACCGATACCACCTGCGGAACACCATTCAATGCAGCCGCATCTAAACGTCCTGTACCAGCTGCCATAATACCTCCGGCAATTTCATCAATCCATTCTGTTGTTGTCAGATCTAATACACCATCTACAATTCCACTGTTAATCAGAGATTCCATCATCTTTCCGCCAGTTCCCGATGCATGGAAAATAATCACCTCGTACCCTTCCTGCTCAAGATATTCTTTCGCACACATAACACATGGCGTCGTTACTCCGTACATCGTAGCTACGATCAATGGCTTTTTGACTGGAATATCTGTATTCTCATGTTCAACCATCCCAACAATAGCATGAACCGCATGTGTCAGTACCTGCGAGGAAATACGGTTAATTCCTGCTACATCCACAATGGAAGGCATCATCAAAATATCACTTGTTCCCACATATCTTGACACATCTCCAGATGCCATCGTTGATACCATGATTTTAGGAACACCTAATGGTAATAACCTCATGCACGGAGTCACAAGAGAAGTTCCGCCTGTGCCACCCAAAGCAAGAACCGCATCAAACAGCTTCTCCGCATATAACTTTGGAATCAAGGCACAAAGCCCCTTAGACATCACTTCCATGGCATATCCCCGGTCTTTTTTCTCCTGCAATTCGGCAACGCTTCCTCCTCCCAAAACAGCAACCGAATCATGATTAATATCTGGTGAAAAAGCCTCCTTATAAATGCCAGCATGAATCGTTAATGTTCGTAATCCCAGATTCTCTATTTTATTTTTTACATAGAGATATTCCTCTCCCTTTGTATCAAAAGTGCCAATTAACGCTATTGTCTTCATTTTTCCCTTCTCCAAGAAATCAACTTCTTTCCAAAAATTATCCTAAAATGTGTTCGAAATCTACTGGGGATATACAGATACCTTTTAATTTTTCAAACATACTTTATTTTATTATAATAAAATTACTCCACAATTACTGGGAATAATTCAGAGTAATATTAGGAGAAAAATGGTTTTGTAAATATTATATTTTTTATCATATATTAAAAACTTCGCCATCCTCCGGAACCCACACATTTCCCTTGTAAAATTGCTTTGCTTCCTCTGTATACCGCTCTTTTCGCTTTTTCCCGGTCTGGTCTTCAGTATGCCAGATTAACAGATTCTTTACCTTTAAATCCTGTGCAATCATACTTGCTTCTTTTACCGTTTGATGTTGATATTGGTACGCATGAAACTTCGGTTCTTCATCAAATAAGCAGAAGGCTTCGGATAATAGCCAATCTACATTTTTACTATATTTTTTACCAGTTTCTTTCAACGGCTCATCTCCAGCAAATACCAGTTTCTTTCCATTATCATACTCCATCAAAAAACCATATTGTTTCGCTTTTGTAGAACCAATATCAAAAAATGTAAAATCATAATTTAAAATATGTTTCCTTTCATGGTCTTTTACCAAAACAAACTTAATTCTTGTCTCCAAAAAAGCCTGGCTTCGTTTCTTAAGAATCATGCGGCACACATGTAATACCTTTCCCAATACTACATCGTTTCCGTAAAGATAAAAATCCCCCTCATATTCCTCCAGTTCTAACAACTCCGCAATCGTGCGAATTACCCATATCATCCCTAAAAAATGATCGGTATGTTCATGGGAAAGAAAGGCATGATGAAGCTTCTTCCAATTAAGATTCATAGTATCAAATGCCCGCAGGATGTCACTGCCCCCTGTCCCGTCCACAAGAAATAACTGATCATCTTCCTCAAAAACACAGGAGGTATTGATATATTTACTTACTGTTGCTGTTCCAGTGCCGATGATGTGCATTTTCATTGTAAAATCTCCTTTGTATTTTCTTTGATTAATACTTCCTTCTTTCCAGCGGATTCCCTTTCGGGTTTCTATGTAATCAGAGGGTTACAGGTCTCCGTTTCACTTCGGTCGTTGCAAAACGAGTGCCACTGGCACTCAGCAACCTCTGTTGAAAGACTAACCGCCTACCGTTATGGTAACACTCATGTTCGGATTATAACATATATCCTTTATCGTCACAATATGTCATTTTAATCCCCATAACTTACATTATATTGTTACAAAAAAGAACCCATACCATCTAGCATGAGTCCTTTAAAAAATCCTATCCCTTTCTATTTCACTTTCAGCCCTTTAAAATCTTCGCATAAGTCTTCTTCACTTTCTTCGGCACCTTAATTTACCATCTTTTTATTTACACCCTTAAATGCCTTCTTGCTGGCTGTTTTCTTAGTGAGTTTTGTTGTCTTGATCTTTACTGTTTTTAATGCCGGACATCTGTAAAATGCATTGTTGCTGATGCTTTTAACATTCGCTCCGATTACTACAGATTTCACTTTCTTGTTGTTCTTTACAGCTTTGGCCGCTACAGAAGTTACCTTATATCTAAAAAATGATTGATCCCGGTTGTGATAACCATTGGAGTTATCAATTGAATTATTAATCTGGGTTGATATTTAATCGCGATCTTCCATTTATTTTAAATTTATAGTTGAATTCAACAGCAGATCCAAATGATTTGGTTAAAATGCCTTTTATTGAAGAAATTGTATTTATAGAAAACCCCTTATTGTATAAATTTGTAATAAACTCTTGTAAATCATTTTTTGTAATTGTTTTTAATTTATAAGACTCCAAAGCAGGTTTTATATATAATCGAATTTTCTTTTACCATTTACGGATGCAATTTCAAATCTATACTGGTAAGAGAGACCATTCTTTGTTTCTCTTTTGTCAATCATTATGTCTTTCATTGTACGAATTTCTCCTTTCTGAAATGGTATACTAGAATATAGCATCTCAAGCACACATTTTCAAGCGTTATTTTGCGTACACATTCTTATCTTATGTGTACGCTGTGTGTACTTGAAGCGTTATTTTAGAAAAATTATACAAATTTACAGAAAATAAAAAAGGGACTTCCACATAAAATGGAAGTCCCAAAACCCGCATAAATAAAGAGTTTTTCTTAGAATCTACCTGCTTTAGCAGCTTCTTCTACGGATACAGCTACTGCTACTGTAGCTCCAACCATAGGGTTGTTACCCAATATTATTATCTGTATTTAGGAATATCTTGAAATCGCTATTTACAGCTTAAATACTAGATATTCGGTATTTTATCGTATCTTATTATATCTTATGTATTTTAACTGTATCGTTGTCATTGTTGTCAAAATGTTGTCATCCTATTCTTTTTATATTTCTGGTTATTTTTTATTCTTAATGAGTTTACCTCGTTTTAATAAATTAAGCAACTTTGTGTTCTGTGAAGCAGTACCACTATAATTTTTAACCCCGTTTAAGGTTGCAATCCTTTTGCGGTTACTCTTCGAAGGATTGATACTTAACAATTTCAATGCGTCAACAATCGAACTAGATTTTCCCTTATAGCGTGGATAATATGTAATCTTTTTCTTGATAGGTTTCTTTATATTCTCTTCAACCTTTTTTGCAACTGGTTCTTTGTAGAGTACGTTCAAATCAAAATTGCCAGAATTGCCGCTTGAGATTATTTTTGGAAATCTCCCTTTCGAAGTATACTGCCATGCAATATTAGCCATGGTAGGTTTATACTTTTTATTAGGATCCGTAGCAATCTGCATACGAGCGTCCCCACGATAATAACGGGCAATCCACCAATTCTGACACTTAACCTGTTTCCGGTCAATATGCTCGTTATAGTAACTCATTCCTGTGTAAACGCCGAACAGATAACCTCTCTCCTCTACAACCTGCTGTGCAGCGTTAATGATTTCGGCGATTTTCGCCTTACTTAATGATGCCTGGGCTTTGTCCTCCAGGTCAAACCACACGCCATACTCAAAGTGTGTTTTATCAATTTTATCAAGAATATCACAGACAAGTTCCATGTCACTTTTAGCCTTTGTCGCTGTAGTTGCGTAAGAGTAATTATATACTCCCCAGGCAATTTCGTTCTCGTTGCAAGCCGCATAATTCTCGTTGAACTTTTTATCTCTGCTCAGATCTTTTCTAATGATTTTTAATATAGCCCCCTGGCAACCGTATGCCTTCGCCTTTCCCCAGCTTACGACTCCATTATAACTCGATACATCAATTAATTTCTTCATGTTTACTCCTCCTCTTTTGGCAATTCATCTGTCATATCATCTAAAAATTTCTGTATATACTCTCTTACTCGTTCCGGAACTGGTAATCCGCAAAGTGTCATATTTTTCAAGATGCTAACCGCCTCATATAGTACAAACAATAGACAGAAAAATTCGCATACCCCCATCTTCTGAATACCCAGCAGTTGAATATATTTGTCCGGAACCATAAATAGAACATTGATATGCATAATAATATCTGTCAGCATCAGTAAGCCTACGCTGAGCAACATGGCTGCCTTTCTGATTGCCCCGTCAATTCCTACACAGGAATTAAACTTATGCTCTTTAATTGCCCGAAGTACTCCCAAGATGGTGTCTAACACGACAGCTATTAATAAAATCTCAAAAAAAGAATTTCCTGTAAGTAATTTTAATGTTTCCTGTAACATAACTTTTCCTCCTATTTCACGATAACTATTCCTCTGTATTTTTCATTTGTACATTTCTTCTTATTTTCTTTTGCAACGGTTGTTATGCTCTTTTTTCCGTCAGAAAATCTGTAGATTTTTCCTGTCTTGCCGTCTCTGAGCAGGACTACGGTATGAATCGGGTTGCCTTCCTCGAACAAAATCATATGCCCCTTTTCCAGGTGTTTTTTCAACTGCTTATCTGTCATAGATTTATGATAGATAGCCGGCTTCCCTGGGCAGATCATATTGATTCCCCTCGCAATTTCTGTGAGTGGATACTTTGCGCCGCATTTCAAATGTTTCCGGCAATATGCCAAACACTGTTGCATATTTTTCTTAATACCCTTGTAGCGCAAAGCCATGTAAAACGCTACGAGACTGCATCCATGTGTGCGGATGAATGCTGATTTGAAATTGTACTGGCTTGGCACTGGAATCTGCCTTCTGTTATCTAATACAATCCGCCATGGAAATTTCTTTTTGCTGTTTCTGTTTTTATTTGCTTTTACTCTCGTTTTAACCACCTCCTAGAGAGCGAAAAAATACACCACAAAGACAATTATCTCTGTGGTGTATAAATTAAAATGTGTTATTATTGACTTATAGCCTCTCGCTTAGGTTATTATTTTCATATTTTAGCAGTTCCTAACGGAGCTGCTATTCCTTTTTTTACAAGTGTTTTTCCTGGATGAATTTCTTGATTCCATTAATGTGATCAATCAATTCACTGTCTACTGCCACGAAATTCCCTTTATTATTCTGGCTTGTGATATTGCCGCTTTCATCGATTTCTGAGTATGTGTATGCGATTCTATCACCTTCTCCTGTTGTTAAATGTGTGAATGATGTTAATTTCTTCATCAAGCTACCTCCAATTCTTTATAAAAATTATCTACCATCTCTGCCGCTTCTGATGCGTAATCTATGTCAGTAAAATCTTCCTCATCGAAAATCTCAAGTCGTTCCGTTTCGTAGTCCTTTTGACGTGCCTTTATCTCCCAAGCAAATTTTAAGCCGGGTGTTCCATTAATTTCAAAATAATTACTATTTTTTTCTTTAACCCAGATATCACCTTTTCCTTCTTTTTGTAAGAAAACTTGGTATTCGATATCTGTTACTATTGTTTCGGAGAAAATACCATCAATCATGATAATACATTTGCCACTTTCATCTAAAGTAGCCCCTCCCACGTCTCCGAATACAGGAGATGGCATTTCGTAGCAATATAGACTACGGACGGCATAGTTATCTGTGTTTACTACTCGCTTTTTAGTTCCTGATGCTGTAAGATTTTTTGTTGTTATACCGACAGGCTCTATTTTTGTTATATTTCCATTGTTATTATTTTGTACTGTTATAAAACCGTCCCCGAGCGTTACTGGCTTGTGCCCATCTTGTACTCGCAATGTCGTTGCTCCGCTTCCACCAGCTCCACTGAAGGAGATATTGTCTTTTCCGTAGCTTAAGCTTCCGTTGTAATCTAACGCCAAATATCCTAACGAGAAGTCTCCTCTTGCCCCTATTTTGCATTTTCCTCCTAAGGTGCAAGAGCCATCTGGATATAAATAAGTCGTTCCGAACTTTGCCTTTCCGTTAGAATACAGGACAAAATCTGCTATAAATGAACCACTGCCTGTTTTCTTCTGGCAGGATAAAATACGCGTACTATCTGGATAGCTAGTTAATGGTGGCTGAAACCATACTCTATAGGTTGTACTTCCTGATGTTATATCCTTGTAAATGGCTGTGTCATTTACCCTCCATCCTCCGATTATTGCACTTTTCGTCTCCATGCTTCCGTCAGTATTGATTTTAAAGTAATTATTTGCCGTTACTAATCCTTCGAGCTTTATTAGACTACTTTTAATCGCAATGTTTTCCGTAGACATATTGATTTGGCTGATGAGAGATTTTTTATCTGCCTTATTAGACCACTCTGCGCTTTTCGTTACTGTTGCTACGATAGCGGAATCTGTTATCTTGACAGAAGCTTCTTGTTTCCATGTCTCCAATACAGACACTCTATCTTTTGCAGATTTTAAATCACTGCTACTTGCGTAATCTTTTAACAATTTATCCGTATTGGCATTCGCGGAGCTTTCTGCATTTGAAGCATAATCTTTTGCTTGTTTATCTAAATCACTTTTCGCAGAAGATAGAATTTCCGAGGTGACATATGTTTTTGATATAGATAACGAAATTTCGTCTACTGCCGCTTTAATAGCTGCATTCATTGTTTCTGTTGTACTGTAATCATTACTTAGTCTAGTACTAACCTGCGAAAGATTTGCTGATAATCCATCTACTGATGTCTTGTAAGATGCAAGTTTGCTGTCTATTGCTGTGTACTGATCACGTACAGAATCGTATTTTGTTGTAAGGTCTGTATACTGCTGAACAAGTCCGGAAACACTCATGTCCAGCTTGCCCAGTTTGCCATACATCGTGATTTCGCTATTTTGCAATTCTACAATCTCGCTATCGCTGATAATTGCTGATATATTTCCCTGCGTTACACTTACGGCTGTTTCTATTGCGCGAAACCGTTTTATCATTGCTTCTTTCGCAAAAATATTTATTTCTTTTTGTAGTCTCATATCTTTCCTCCTTTCTGATTTTTTTGTGAATGAAATAGTAATGTAAAAATTGACAATATCAAATACATTGACCGCGGAGAATATGGCGTTCTGGCTGCCTTTTCTATTGGCAAACTATTATACTGCAAATTCAACGGAAACGATAAAACATCTGAAGTTGAACAACAAGACATTGCTCAATTGCCCAGCGAGTACACATTGTATTCCTCTATTGGAGTATATAGGAGTATTTTAGTTAAAGACCATAACACAGGCAGTCTTCGAATCGATACGGATGGAAAAATCACTCTGTACTGTCCATATTCGTATTTATATGGGTGCATGATTATTCCAATAAAATAGTAAGACCTCAAGAGTTGGTCAACGCTTGCAATTGAACTGGCGTGACGGTGATGCAAAAAATCCAAGTGGGTTAGAAATAATAGTTGATGCCAAAGTTGCTCTCATACTGTCGAGTGATGCATTAGTAAAGGTAAAATAATTTCCCTCTTCCCATTTAGTATAAAAACCGTTTTTTCTAATGCTCCTTCTTTCTTATCCCAATCTCTTATTTTTCTACACACACAAAACAAACCGCCATTTCTGCCTGTGTAAAAGGCTTTTTAATCACCTGTGGTACTTTTATCTTCTTTAATCTCCGCATTGGATTCTTAGGGATATACCCCTCATCTGACACCCACGCGAAAAAGCTACTTAGATATCTCCTAATCGTATCTAAGTAGCTCATGGATATTTTCCTTGTTTCTTGATACATCGCAAGATAGTATCTTATATCGTTCGTTGTGATGTCCTGTAGTCTCTTGTTTAATGATGTTATCAGTCGTGTTACACAATCATTATAGCTTTTCAGCGTTCCTTCACTGCAATTCTCAATCCTTTTGCTGGCCAAGAATGTTCGAAGTATTTTCTCCCAATGCCGCTCTGATGTTACTAGATCTGTACATTCCTGTTTCACTTCCACTCCGTGAAATTCTAACACTAATACGTTCTCTAGCTTTTGTAATTGCTCGTTGTCCAAAACTTCCTGCATTCTCATCAATATTTTGCTCTGAATCTTCTCAATTTCTGTCATAAAAAGCACCTCCTATGGCTTAATTTTGCCACAAAGAAGGTGCTGTTCACAATTATATTAAATGGGAAGAGGGAAATCATTCCATCTTTGTTAAGGTAGAAAGTAGTAATAACAAATGAGTAGAATCATCAATCGTTATTTCTAAGCCACTTGGATATTTCCCATCATCATCGTGCCAGTCAAATTGCAAACGTCGTCCTACTCTTGAGGTCTTACTATTTTATAGCATAGCACTTAGATTTTCTCACGCCGTCATAATTACTCGTCATCCGAGCTGTAAAAACTCTGTTGGTAGCATCCCAAGTGTATGTATCCATACTTACGTTAGCTCCTTGAACAGACACAATGTGACTTGCGTATATTGTACTGTGATTAATCTGAACTGATAAATAACAATCATTACCGACCACTATGAAAATAAAAAGAGTGCATATGTCTAGCTCGCCTAAATCAGAAAACTTTGCAGTGAGTTTGGTGCCACTAATCGTTACATCTATAGCATATTCAGCAAGAGCCTTACTATTTAATTCATTAAGTGCTTGCAAAAGTGTCTTGTTTCCCTGGTCAAGTGTGAAGTTTTTTGATGCTATTTTTCCCAGTATCGCATCCGCCAACTTGTCGTAGTCAATCAACTTCTCTTCGGCCGCTCCGACCAAAAGAAGTTGATCTGAGGATTCCGGTGTTGTTGTTGCTGGTAATGCTGTTATATTCTGATCTGCCATATTAATTCTCCTTCCAAACTGTTATGTAATTTCCGGATCTGGTCACAATCTGTTTTCCGGATCTGGTGGTAAGATATAAGGTATCGTATGTAGTAAATGTCCCTACGCACACACCGCCAAATTCATAATCCGAATTATTGACTGTGATGCTGTATCCATATCCGAGATAGGTTTCTCCGGATTCTGTTTTTCTGCTCCAGATGAACCATCTGGCCGGGTATGTTTTTGTAACATCCGTTCCGTTCTTGTACACGACTGCATTCAGGGTAGTTGTGCCGTCTTCGTTATCATGGTATTTCACATTATAGAGCAACGTGTTATTTACCAGGCCATGCAAATCTGTCGTTGTCTCGGACAATTCTGCCCTTAGCCCCGCCATGCTCGTTTCTATATTCGTGACATTCTGATTCGTGGTTACAATGGCTTCTTTTGCTTCATCTGCTGTATCTTGAGCCTTTTTGATATCTTCGGCCAGTCCTTCCGCATCTGCGATAACAATCACCGTCTGTGTGTCTAACTCTGCCCCTCCTGCAGAAAGAAGGGTGCATCTGATAGCTTTTACGTTTGTACTTGATGGTGTATAGATTTTCTGTATCTCATCATCTGCGGAAACATATTTGTTTGTGTAGGTTGTTCCGTCTTCCGTTTCTTGGATACGGTACCTTCCGGAATAAATCCTAACCAGTCCATTATCATTCTGCGTTGCTGAGAATGTGATAGATGCCGGCATCAGTGTCTTTCCATCTTTCTGCTTCCTGATTGCAAGCGTGGAGCTATGCAGGTCGTAAGACAGACCGATTTTTCCGTCCTTCGCCTTGCTGATGCTGAAACGTTTCCGGATATGTGCTCCGCCGGACTGTACGAGGATATATTTCCCGGATCTGGTTGTAAGTCTTAAACCCTTTCGTGTAGTCAGGTATCTTGCTCCTGTACCGTACAACGCGTCAATGTCAACATATCCGTTGTCGGTACTCATGGCTGTAACATAATATGTCCTGCTTGCATTGTCCCAGTGTCCGGTTATACCTGCAGATGTAGCCACCGAAAATACGCTATCGTCAGACACATCTGTGTCCCCAAGATATACCGTCATCTTCGAGGAGCAATCGCTATAATCCCCGCCTGAGCCATCTGTGTTTGTATGGACCACGTGCGCGTCATTATCTAATGCTGCTCCGATTGCATCCAGTGTGGAGATTCCGGACAACACAGACAATGCCTGCTGTGCGGTCTTTGCTGCTGCCCCAGCCGTCTCGCTTGCCGCGTCTGCTTTACTGGCCGCTGAGGATGCTGCGGAACGGATTTCTGTGACATTTGCATCTACTCTGCTGTATATCTGATTCAGGGACTGATTCTGCTCATCGAACCAGATACGGCTGCTCTTGATAGTCTGCGAGCTGTCGTTGATTGCTGACACCACGGAAGGGATATCTAACTTAGAACCGGCGATAGCGGCGTTGTCCGCTACCATCTTATTGACGATCAAGCCGTCAGCTATCGCATCAGGCTTAACACCTGTTGCATCAATCAGGATGCCTTTCCCGGTCTTGCCAAACAGGGAAAATGTGAAATTTCCATTCGCATCTCTACCGGCCTGCATCCGGACTGTGCCATCTGTATCAGACCACTGCTGCGTTGCTCCTTGTATCCGGATGCCTCCGTCATCCGAAGCTATCAGGAATTTGTTTGTACTTATCGTACCGGCAAGAAGGTCACCTATCGATACAGACTGCATTACGGCAGTTCTGATCAGTGCAGAGTCAATAACTGCGTTTTGAGATGTCAGGTGGATGTTCTGCAAGTCCCCTACGCCCGCGGAACCAGATAGCAGGACCTTGATGGCACCATAATCATTATCCAATACTCCAATCTTAGCATTTACAGCTTCAAAATTCGTAGTGGTCAGATTTTTGAATGTTCCCAGCTCTCCATTAATCTCTTGGACATTTTCTTTCATTACGTCCAGATTTTTGATCGTAGCATATGTGATATTTGCGGTATCTACATCCAATTTATTGACCAGCGCCCGGTCAATCATGACAAGTTGTGCGTAACACCTCTCCATCCCTTTTGTGGTTGGCCCCTTATAGCTATCATTTGTCTCTTCTTCTGACAATCCGGCTGCTTCAATGGTGTAAGTTAAACCTCCGTCATACTCCCATTCTAATTTCATCACAGGTACTTTATAGGATTCTCCGCTTAAATCTTCCACCGTGATGATGTCCCACACGTCAATGCGTGGGTCGCCAAGCATTTTTAACGTTCCTGGCATATATGAGAATGTCTTTAATTTCTGAAAAACGCTGTCGAGCACACTCTGCGACATAAACGGATTCGAGAAACTTACCGTTCTTGCTCCGGATCCGGACGAAATTGAAATGCTGTTCCCGTCTGTGTCCTGGCCTGTGTAACAGGTCAATTTATCTACTGTAAACAAATAATCATTATGTTCGAAATTATTCCAGTATCGTCCTGTTCCTACCGTGTATGCATTATCTTCGTAAGTGTGTATCTCAATTTGTCCCTGGCGGTTACATATCGCAAAACCTCCATACATCTGAGCAACATAGGACAATACTTCCCGACAGGTATACCCTTTTGGAACTGACACCGAAATTGAAGAAAGCCCCGATGTGACTACTGGGACTCTTGTTATCTCTTCAATCTTCTTTAATACCGAAATGGTATTGGTCGTTGCGCCATCCATAGAAAATGTTCGTTCCGTCTGTGCCATCCGGTCATAAGCAGTGAACTCTATCTGTTCTTCGTTTTTGGATGGTTTTCCAGCTGTGAAGTAGCCAATAGGAATCCATTCCGTAAGGCCGTCAATGTCTAATCCTACCTGCAGGTGCATCTCTCTTCCCTCGATTGCGCCGGCGCAACTCATTGTGACCGTAATGTATTGGGAAACGGTAGAACCGAGGGAAAAATCATCTTCTACTTCGGAACCGCCTGTAAATTTAACACTCTTTATATTCTCAATCGTCACATCATCGCAGGTGATCAGGCAGTGGAAAGTTCGGGAATCCTGCTGTACCAGGGTTCCAAAAGCCTCTGAAGACTGATACACAGGACCACCTCCTATTTAATCATGACACAAAGTATATCTAAGTCAGCAAGCGTTAAAGCATCATAACGGGAATCATCGCATTTTTCGATATCTTTCTCTGAGATTGTATGAAGATTCACTTCCGTATCGATACCGAGAAGTTCTTCTAAATCTTTATTAAATCTCTGTGTGTCTTTAAATACATAGCTATTATCTTTAACAACCGGCTTTCCTTCACTGTCTTTCTCTGTATGTTCCTCAATAATTTTCTCGCGAGCGACATTATAGGCTTCTGCAGCTTCGGAAAGAATAATAATATTACGGTTAATCGCATATCCGATTTTAACCGGGAGTTTCTTCGCTCTTAATACTGCACATCCATTAATAAAATTAACGATATCTCTATTTTTCAGTTTCATTTACAGTCCCTCCTATAGTCTCTCTCTGGTCCTCGATCTGCCAGAGCATCTCGTCAAATGCCGCCATATCTTTGCGGCATTCTGTTTTATTTGCTTCGTATAACTCTTTGTTCTGAATATTCTTGCTGCTGTTGCTCTTTCCACTTTCCGGAATCTGTGCAGTCATGTAAACTGCTGTTTCCCCATTGATTATGGAGCTATAATTTAATGACGTTGATTTTGTTCCTTTTAACATAATGGCCTCCTCTTATTTTTCTATCAGGTCCACCGCTACTCCTTGGTATGTTTTCACACCCTTATAATAACTATAGATAGGATAGGTTGGCGACCCTGCATAGAATCGTTTTGTTACTCTGGAATTTGTGCCGGGATCCGTAAATGTAACATTGAAAAACGCTGGTTTTATCGCTTTGTCTATCACTGTAGCTTGTTGTCTCGTCAAGGGTGGCCAGGAGCATTTTAGGGTATATTTTGTAGCGATAACATCTCCTATCATCTCTCCGTTAGCCGCCCTTCCGGTATTTTTAGACCAGATTTTTTCTTTTGTGACCGTAAGTCCGCTTAATTTTAAGGTGGGCATTGCCACGCCACAAATAATCAGTTCGTCACTCATCTGCCCACCTCCTAACTAAATACCGGTTTCCCAGTTGATTTTTGGTACTGTTGTCCTTCTTTTCGAACGACTTTAAATAACTTTTTAGAATCGCCTTCCAGGTAGACATGAACTTCTGTGTTTTGATTCTTATCACCACCAAAGCTTTCCAGGGCATTCACCATAGCTTCAAATACTCCGGCCCGTATAGCATCTACAATCTGGTTATTATTTGCTACTGCATTTTTGTTTCCGATTCGTCCAACCATCTCTGGACCACGTTCGCGGGCAACAAACATCTCTCCCGCATCAGGAAGACCCCCTTTTGCATACCAGTTAAGAGAAAATGAAGGGGTTGAAAAGCTTAGGTTGCCCAGATTATGCCTATTCCATGTTGTTGAAATATGTGGTAACTTAATCTTTACAGAAGCAAAACCATTCGCAAAGTTCTGAATCGCATTTTTCCCTGTCTTATATAGGTTTGGGATTGCCTTTGAGATTTTCGAAGGAAGATTTGACAAAGTGTTGTTCATTGTCTTCCAGTTATTGTCCAGACCATCTTTTAATCCAGTAATAACCTCTTTGCCGCGGGAAGTTACCTTACCTTTCACATCTCCTATCTTTTCATAAATCTCATTTTTAATCTTTGCTACATGATCCAGTAAGTTTGTTTTCTTTGCTGCATTCCAGCCGTTCTTGATTCCTGTGATTGCATCTTTTCCCTTGCCTACTAGCCATTCTCTAGCATTTCCAAGTTTTTCTTTAAATTCGCCTGGGAGCTTTGCTATCCACGAAAGGACATCTTTTATTTTATCCTTAAGGCCTTTCAGAAGTCCGCTAATAATATGAGTGCCCTGTTCTGCCATAACTGTTGATGGAGAATGTATGCCGAAGGCTGTTTTAAATGCATCAATAATTGGCTTGAAAATATTGTCTTTGACCCATTTTGCAATATTTTTCATTCCATCTTTGATTCCTTTTAGGATTCCGAGAGGAATATTTCCGCCGCACTCTTCTATTTTCTTTTTGAAATATTTTTGTGCGTTTTTAGCAGCATCTCCAATAAGTTTTCCTAAGAGACCTGCCAGTCCTGCAAGAGCTGATGCAAAAGCTGTGCAGAGAAGCTTGTATATTCTCGTTGCAATTCCAAGCCAATCAATATTCTCAAGGAAAGTCGCGATGTCTTTTCCGACATTGCTCCATTTCACATTTTCAATCGCAGTTATTGCAAAATCTAATGCTCCCTTGATTCCATTTGAAAGTGTTTTTCCGGTTTTCGCCCAGTCAAATGTATCGAACAGTCCGTTTATTGCATCTGCAAGGGCTTTCCCGGCTTTCTTCCACTCAAAATTGGTAACTGCTGTGTATACTGCCTCCAGAGCTGTATTTAAGCCATTTCCTATGGTCTTGCCTACAAGATTCCACTTTGTTGTCTTAATAAAGGTGTTTATCGATGTAACAATGCCGCCTACGACATTCCGTACCGTTTCCTGGATAAGATTCCAGTCTAGCCCTTTCATGGCACCGTTAATGCCATTTCCTATTGCTTTTCCAAGCGAATCCCAGTGAAAGTTCTTTGCGAATGTATTGACAAAACCAAATGCTGTATTGAGTCCCTGAGAGATTGTATTTCCTACTAATCCCCAGTCCACTGTTTCAATAAAGCCATTCAGGAACGTAGCAATACTTTTTGCTATCTTGTTACACGTCTTTTTAATCTTATCCCATGGGATACTCTCTAAGGCTTCGTTGACTTTCTTTCCGACCATCTGGCCAATTTTTGTAAAGTCCCCTTGCGCCCAGGCATCTTTTAACATTTTGGCTAAGTCTTTATATTTGTTCGGGATTTTCACCGTTTCAAACATATCGTTTGGACTTAAACCGCTACCAGATGAATTAGAAGAATTTTTATCATCTAGTTTGTTGATCTCATCAAATCCCATAAGGGTTCTCTGTAAATTTTTCGCTTTTTTCGAACTCTTATCAAGACTTGCTGCATAATCCTGATTGACTTTCTTCGCCTTAACGAAAGTGGTTTGTCCAGCTAAGCTAGCTGTAAGCTGACCAAACGCATTTACTACTGTGATAATCTTTTGGATTAGTGCATTTAATACCGGCGTTATCACTGTAAGGATTGGGGCAAATGCAGTGGCTAAGGAATTCTTAAGTTGTGTAAGTGATGACATTAATAGCGAAAGGTCTGCATTTGTCTGTTTACTATACTTAGACAGGTTCTGCATTCCTTCTTTTACGCCACTTAACACTCCTTGTATGACAAAGCTCGCAAACATGAATCTCGCCGTCATACCAAGTGTGCTTAATATGCCTCTTAACCCTCTTCCGGACTGTCCCATTCCATTCATGGACTTTCTGGTCCTTCCTATGATAGGAATGCCAGAAGTGAACTTTTGAATCAGTGCAGCAAAAGCTCCGGAAGTTCTTTTAATAGCTGTTGAAACACGTCGAAATACAGAGCTTGTTCCAGAAATAATTTTCTTCAATCCACCCCATCCTTTAGAACCTACATAAGCCGCATTGCTTAACACTTTCCCTAAGACAGGGATTCTTTTTATCGTATTATTTACCGACGAAGTGATCTCTCTCATCTTTGCCGGGATCTGTTTTAAAGAATAGGAGGCAGTAGCTCCTACTGTCTCAAGTCCGCTACCGCTGCTTAATTTGCCGGAAGTCACGCTCTGAACATCATGCCCATTTGCAACCATCCCGCCTTGTGTCGCTCTGTACTTTTCCAGCATCGCTATAGTTCTGCCGATTTCCTGCTGATTTTTAATCCAGGTACCACTCCCTTTGTCCAGCCCTGCAGCAGTTAACCCCGTCATTTCTGTTTTATACTGAGCAAGTTTTTCTTTTGTTGCCTCGATTTCAGAGGATAACTTTCTTGTTGCTTCGGATGCTTGGAGCATTTTATCTTTTCCTTCAAGGCTCTCCATTTCCTGTTCTAGCTCTTGTAGATGTTTTTTTGTCTTTACGATTTCTTCATCCAGATCGAACATTTGTCCAGATGCATCAACATCCATCATTGGAAGTCCCTGGTTCTTCCGCTCCTTTTTCTGATTTTCTAAAGATTTCAACTTTTGATTTTCACTCATTCTCGAATCGTAAAGATTCTGATACTTAGGAGTAAATTCTACATCTTCTCCTGTCTTTTCAAGCTGCCCCCTTTTCATGATCAGTTCTTCAATAGCTTCTTCTGCTGTTTTCGCTTTCTCTGTCAAATCCTGATATTTACCAGATAATCCTTTGTCTTCTCCCAAAACAGATAGGCGCTGCTGTTCTCTTTCTAGCTTACTCAGGGCTTTTTCTGCCGCATCAATATCTGATGATAGGTCTTTGTACTCTTCTGTATGTACTTTGATTCCTGCGGCAAGCTGGGCTTGTTTTATATAATCTTTCATTGAGTCCTTTACGGATTGGGGAAGGCCGCCGGATTTTATATCAGACAGTGTCTTTTTCAAAAGATTGCCTGCAGCAAGTTCTTCTTTGCCGAGTTTACTTTTAAAATTAATGCCGCTCATTGCTTTTTTGATTGCATCAGAGGCTCTTTTGGCTTCCGCTTCGCTCCGGCTCATTTCTCTTTTAAAAGATTTCGAGTCCCCTTCTATCGTAACCTTTAATTTTGCAAGGTCTTCGCTCACGTTTCCACCTCCTTCCTTTTAAAAGTAAAAGCCAGGATCACTCCCGGCTCTCAAATTGTGCGATACGTTTTTGCCAAGCTTCTTTATACCGCTCTAATTCTTCCTGTTTTCTTCTTTCATCGTCTGATTCTTTTTCTTTTGCAAATAGTTCAGGGTAATAATCCCAGGCTTTCAACATCTGTCCCTCTTCAGAAAAAGCAGCAGTCAAATTACCGACAATCGTTTCTGCCAAGATGAAATTATCCCATATTACCTGTTTTCTTTTTTCTTTTTCTCTTTTGTAATATGCCTCTAAACAATCAATGATTTCATTCAGAGATAAGTTCCAGAAGCGTTCCGGACTGATGCCTGCATATAGTGCCTCTGGATAAAGATACATAAGATACTCTGTTGTGGTGGTTATTTCATCTCTTCCATGATGTCCTCCGCCTGTTCCGCCGGGAAAAAACCCGAAACAACCAGTGTAGGGATAATAATTTTCGTATAAAGGCTGAATTGGTCTCCTCCCTCTTCCGTCCAGACATCATATAACTTTTTGATCTTTGCATAGCTCATGTTATGCTCCCAGTTCTCCATCGCCGCCTGAATGATCGTCAGCATAACAGAAAGGGGCGGGATTTCATCAATCATATTTATAATGTTTTGATGATATTTATTCTCTACTCTTTCAACAGCGCCCGCCTGTAGTTTTAACTTGTAATCTCTACCTGCTACTGTCCAATAGTGAAAAGGTTTTCTCTTTTTTTCAATCTCTACTACTTTTTCTTCTGTTTCCTTCACTTCATCTAATCCACCGATATTTTCGTTCATCTTCTACCTCCTTATGCCGGGTCTGTGCGTTTGATTGACTGTACAGCGATGGTAGCTTCAAATTCGATTACACCGTTAACTCCACCGCCGGTACGTTTTACCGCTACCTGTCCTGTAAATTCTGTTATTGTCTTGTCTGGAAGTGTTTCCTGAAAAGTCAATACTGTTCCCTTATCCGCTGCCGCGCTTAAAACTCTGTACGGAGATTCTGCTTTGGTATTATCATACTTAAACTTGTACTTCATATCCGATAAATCCCCAATTCCCTTTTCATATACTTTATGGGAATCTGTTAAGCAGGTATTATCTACTTTTTCAATATCTTCTCCCATTTCCGGGATTTCTTTTAATCCAGGAAGGTCCGTGAAAGGAGATTCGCTTTCTCCCGTTTTGTAACCTAACTTTGTTCCATTTGCTAACATATATTCGCCTCCTTAATTGTTCCAATATACGAGATCAGAATCCATGTCAATGATCCCCTCGTACCTCATCTGTTTATGTTTAAGACCTGAAGGGTCCGGCACATCCATACAGGCCGTTCGGGTTAAACCAAGTGTTGCGATTTCTTTGTCCACCTGCATTGCCGTCTCGGACGTACTCTTGTTATGCCAGATATCAATGCGGTATCTGACTTTTGCTTTGTCTTCTTTGTTGTCTGTGCGTTCAATAACGCTGTTGTCTTCCTCAGTGTACTGGATCACCGGGAACTGCGCCCAGTTTGCAGGATAAACGTCTGTGACGTTATCTGCTACTTTACACAGTGCAGCGTAAATCTGGTCTTTTACATTCTTCATCTATTTTCCTTTCATTTCTGCCTTGAATTCTGTTTTAAATGCGCTCAATACTTCTTTTTCATTGTCTTTTAAGGCTGGATACATAAAAGGATAAGCAGGATTACCAGTACACTGATAAAACCGTCCCTCTGGGGTGTCTATGTAAAACCAATGGTATTTTTCTGCCACCCTCCTATCTATCTGGCTCTCGTGGATCCACCATGGGGACATCTTATAGGCTGGAGAGATGTCAGGAGAAATTCCCGCATGATGCTCTTGTCCCTTTTTACCGGTGCCAAATTCAACGTACGGGGCATAGGCTTTATTTGTGTAACATATGCCCTGTACAGTGTCACCGTTTTGCCTTATTTCTGTGTGGATACTCTGTCTAAGTTCCCCGGTGTCTTCATGGCAATTTAAGACTGCTGCCGACCTTACTATTTCAATCGCCTGTGCCGTTGCCTGCGTAAGGTTTGTTTGTGCAAGTTCTCTTAATTTTCTACCGAGTTCTTCCATTCCTTCTACTGACATAGGCTTTCCACCTCCAGCGTAAGAAAACGATATGGTTTGATTGCTACGATCTTATAATCCGGTTCAGCATTTTGACCAACGAATAAACAGATTCCATCCAACTCGGTTATATCAGCACCATTATCCAAGATATAGTGCACTTTTCCGTCCTCGTCAGACTGAATATTATATTCTCCATCAATTTTTATATTCTGGATATATCCCAATCTCTGCCCATACTGTTGTGCCTGCACCTTGCCGGATGCCGGCCAGTATTCTCCCCGGAAAGCAGAAGAGGGACCGTATCTTTCTGAGACACAACCTTCTTTATCCTTCTCTATAATTTTTTTGCGATGGTAATGCGTTTGCAGTCTAGTTTCCCGAAGTCTCATATGTCTTTCCTCCCACGCGGACCAGGCGATAACAGTTCAAGATGTCATAGATCTGTTTCAACGTATCATCAAAGCTATATGACTCTCCTCCCTCACTTCTGGACTTTTCTCCTTCCGTTCCCCGCCTGTTATATGCAACCAGTGCGAGATCCCGCACTGGTTTCTTTAACTGAGGAATCATATTTTTTCTATTTGTATATGAGAGGACAGTTTCTCTTGCATCTTCCAGAAGAATTTCTAACAGGGGTTCATCTACGCATCCGGTAAGGGTTTTTAAGATTTCTACATCTTCTGACACGCTATCCCTCCTTTAAGACATCAATGAGCTGCTGCTTGTTTAAAGAGCTCGTCCCCTCTAATCCCTTTGTCTTTGCAAGTTCTCTCAATTCCTGTACAGTAAGCTCTTCTAAGTTCTGTGTACTTTCCGAAACGTCCTTTTCTGTATCAGAAAAAACTTTTTTTGTTTCTAATTCAGAATATCCTTTGCTTGTCCACTTCTGGATATCTTGGCCTTCCGCTTCTCTTTCCACGTTTTTTCTGATCAGTCTCATTCTTCCGCCTCCTGAATACTTAAATAAATAGAATCTAGCTTATTATCCAGAACCCAGATGTCGTGGAAACGTCTGTAATCCATCTGCCATGCATTTAATTTCTGGTTTACTGTTGGGTCAAAGATACGCATGATATCCTGTTTTGTGACTGCGATTGGTGTAGTTACTGGGCAAATGAAGAAATTTAAATTCTTCGCAGATGTGCCTTTCTCGTATCCACCCTTTTCCTGTCCAGAAGTTTTTCCATCATTTAACTTAATCGTGCTATACATACGGTTTGAAGGAGTTCCGATAATTGGAACTTTATCTACGGATGGCACCTCTGTCTGAATGCCTCCCTTAGAAAATGTTGTCACTCTGATTTTATCTGAAAGCTCCAACTCTAATTCCATGATGAAATTTTCTGTTGCCTGACAGATTAACGGTCCATTGTAACCGTTTTCTCTTATTGCCTTGATTCCTTCTTTAAGCTTACGAAGAGCCGAAGTTCCTGTTTCTCCCGGTGTGTAACCTTTGCCAATCATGCCGGCTTTATTTGCCGTAAGAACTTCCGTTGCAATCTTCGAAATACGATACGCATCAATTTCGGGAATTACCTGTGTTCTTTGGAATTCTCCCATTGCTGCACCGGTAGTCGGAATAAAGTTTGCCTCGTTGATATCCATCGGATCAACCTGGAAGAGGCGGCCACGATCCTGTGTCATTTTTCTGGTTTCATACTCCAGTGTAACGGATCCGCGCTGGTATCCGGCCTCGCGGTCATAGTCTCCCATTCCTTGAATATTCATTTTGGGTATCTTAACCTCCGCTCCACCGTTATAAATGACCTGTCCGGCATTGGCATCCATCCAGCCAGTAGTTGCTTCCTGGACAGCGATCTTATCAAGCTGTGTCATAAATAAAGTTGCTGTTGCTAATGTATTAATCGCCATATATATTCACTCTCCTTTAAAAAATACCCATCATTGCATTATATACCTGCTTTTCAAGGGCATCCTGTGTGTTTGTTTCTGGTGTTTTTTTCGGAGGCTTGCCGCCTTTCAGCTTCTCATCGACTGCTTTCTCAACTGCAGTCTGGAACGCTTTTTTGACAGTTTCCATGGATTTCTTGCAGGCATCTGCATCTGTATAATTCAGTACTTCTGCAAGCTCCACCGGGAGTCCTTCGTCTGACAGGTTGTTCTTTGCTTCTGCCATGAGTTCACTTCTGGTTACCGCTGCCTCCCTGTCCGAAAGTTCCTTATCCCTTTTGTTCTGCATGTAAGTTTTCTGTTCATCTTTTGTCATTTTAGCCAGCTTTTCCGCTTCGGAAAGTTTGTCATCCGCCAGTGTCTGCCACTTCTCCTGAGCGTTTGTTACCGCCGTATTAACCGCTTTCTGAACCCGTCTGTCAAACTCTGCCTGATTCTCCTCCTCTGCTAAAAAGTCGTCAAAAGAAACTGGTTCCGTTCTGGCTCCGTTATCGTCCCCACCCTCGGGTCCGCCACCGTTTCCTCCTGGATCAGCAAAAAACTGTAATCTCATTTTCATTTTGTGTTCGTGTTTAAATTCTTTCATTGTTCTTCCTTTCCGCCCAGCCAATTCACGCTTGTGCCCAGGCCATTCAGTTTTGAAGTTGCCCGTTTCTTTAACGTCTGACGGAAAAAGACATAAAAAAAATAAGACGCTTCACCCTGCGTCTTTTAGGGAGATATCCGGATCACCTCCTACTTCTTGTTTGTAATTGTAAACGGTACAATAGATTCTGGAATATAATTTACTTCGTACTTATATTTGTTTACCTTTGCACCTCCTAAATCTTCAATCACATACATAGAGTCCCTGTTTAAACCAATAATCTGTTTCTTGTAAGTCCCGTCTTCCATTTCGCAGATTAAGCTGATTTTCTTGCTATCGGAAGCATCTAAGGAAAAGGCTCCGACAAGTTCAAATTCCACTTTGTCTGTTCTTGTGTTGATAACTGCAAATCTTCTTAAGACATTGAAGTTATCCGCTTCTTGTGAGACGTTATTGGATACCCGACTTGCTTCTGTACACCCCACTAATGCTCCTGCAGCTAACATTACTGCTGTTACTGCTACTAAAATCTTCTTTCTCATTTCTGTGTTTCCTTTCCTTCCTTGATAATCTCCACCATACCCTCTTTTACAAGATGTTCGGCACGTTCTTTACTTACTTCAAAAACTTCGTCTTTTTCTTTGATTTCGTTCAATGCAACATCGTTGTACCGTTTAATGACTTTGACTTTCAGTGTCCTCACCTCCTCATTGTGCTGGCGCAATTAAACCATTAAGTCTATATTTTCCATTACTGCTCTCGCTTCGAGTACCGCTATATAATCTGCCATAGCTTTAAGCTGCATATTATAGGTGCTGCGTGGGCAAGTAGGCTCAAAGGCAAGTGTTCCCTCATCCCATTTTCTTAAGCATTTTTCTTAATCCGTCAAAGCGAATCTCTAACTGCTTATATTCTGCCTTAAAACGTTCCTTATAATCTTCGCTCATCATACCCACTGCAGTTGCTGGAAGTTTGTTTTTATCATATTCTCTGTAGGCTTCTTCAAACACACTTGCCGGAGACCAACTTACATAATCATCGCTGTACTTCACGAGATAGCCTGGATTTTCGTCCGCTGGAATCTGCTAGCCTCTGTAATTATTGTAATCTCCTCTTGTCATTGGTGTTGCTTCAATCACTTTTGTTCCAACATACTTCTTCATGTCTTTTACCTTCTTTCCTTAAATATCATAAACAACCTTGCAGTTGTTAGTTTTTCCATTTGCTAAACCATATTCAATCACAGTTGGATATCCGTTATCCTCCAACCACTCTTTTACTTTTTCTAAAACGCTGTCTTTATACTGGACTGTGACTCCATCATGTCCATTTTTGCTATATGCTGTTCTGACAATCTCATCTGCAAATAAGTCAAGTTTCTGGATAATTGCCGATACCGCCTTATCGTGTGGATTTCCGTTGGTTGAAAGAATTCCAAGTTCTTTTGCGATGGATGTGCAGTCCCAGAGTTTGCTATCTTCTGTGATTACTGGAGAGTGAACCGGATAACCATTATCTGTATAAATTCTTACCACCTCTGCAGCAATAAATTTTGCATCTACTCCTGCTTCCTGTAAGAGGCCAGTGATGTTCTTTGCCATCTGGTTTACAGAAGAAAGTTTTTCCTTTTTGTTTTTCTCTTTTTCCGGCATTTCATAGGATCCTGTCTTGCGGATCCGTGGAAGAACATCATCCGCAACCCAATCTGAGAAACGTTCTGCGGCAGGCTGTCGGCTTTTAAAAATCAATTTATAAACACCGCTTTCTGTAAGAAAATTCTCACCTGCATTGTTCAATTTTCGGATGTCGGTATTACCGATATCCGAATTTTTAAGTTTTACAACCTGTTTGTTACTCATTTTTCTAAGATTATCATTAACGTTTTTGATATTTAAAATATAAGCCACATGTCTAGGGTTAAACAGCACCTGTCCATTCCATTCAAATATTTCCACACTGTTTCCTTCAAAATTCATCAAATTATTCATCGCAAAATCCTCCTTTTTTTCAAAATTACCAACGAAATAAGACACAGCCTTTCGCTGTGCCTTTATGGTTCTTTCCGGGAGGTCAGGAGCATACCCTGACAGGAGTTCTCCCGTTATTCAATTAATTTCATATATGGCCTTTCTTAAAAATGAGTATAAAAATACCACCTATCCTTTTCTGATAAGTGGTACTATTCCTTATGATTTTTACATCTCATGCAAATTTCTTTATATTCAGGTACTAAAAGCACTCTTTCCGGCACTGTCCAATCAGGAGCAAGTCCCTCTGTAACCATGTGAATATCATAGCATAATGCATCATCAATCGTTTTTTTGAATATTGGACACATGATTTCCTCCTGCATATTTTTCCACCACCTTCCTGATTTTCAAAGTGTTCTCATCAAATTCTTTACTCGAAAAAGCTGTTCTTATATTTTTATTTTCTACGTCTATATATGCCGCTCCATCTTTGCTATAATAGTTTACAAAACGTCCATTCCATCTGGTAAGTGAAATGTCTGATTTTTTTATAAAGTTTTCTGCCTCTTCACGGCTAACCATATGTGCCCGTTCTGCATTGATATGATTTGTATCGTATGTATAATCAGAAACATCTATCTTTTCTGGATTTACTTTTGGAATTCCTTTAATGCCAGAATCTTTGAGAGCCTTTCCAATCTCATAATCTGTCTTAGTGTTTCCAGGATTCTTTTCAAAGTATTGTTTTAATGCTTTGAGTTGTTCCCATTTTTCAGGTTCATTATACTTCATTTCCTGGAAGTCTGCAAAATGTTTCGGCATATCTTTTCCTAAAACTTTTTGATATGCGTCAAATTGTCTTCGATCTCTGGCTGCATTCTTTACTGCTTTTTCTTGTGCTTCAGCTTTTGGTTTTCCCTTGACATATTGCTTATACCATTCTTTATAGGTCATATTGGCAGGAACCTTTATTGTACGCCCCGTTTCGGGGTCGTAGGCGTTTCTTTTCATGTTTTTAAGTATTTCATCATCTACAATGTTTATCGTCGCAGAACGGCACCATGGATGCATTGGCGGGTAATTCTTCCCGGCCATTGCTTCTGACACCGAGAATGTTTTACCGTCTAATCCCCGGCACAATTCGCTGGTCCTTAAGTCCAAAATTGCCACATAACGATATTTTTTTATTCCTGCTTCTTCATATGCCCTCTTTTGCAGTTCTCCATGTACGAAAGCCGACTCTGTTCTTACTAATCGTCTCGCCTGTATCATACCAGTATGAAATGTCTTCTCAAAGGTCTGTGCTGTTTCTCTGTCGGTTCTTCCTGTAAGGAGGCTTATTACCATTTCTTCTTTTATCGTTTCTGCAAGGTCTTGCGTGTTTTTCCATATACGTTTGGAATAGTGTTTCCCGGACCAATTTATTGACAATGCATGAGCTATTTCTTTTTCAGAAATATTAGAAAAAGCAAATCCATAGCCCGTCTGTCTTTGGGTATTATAAATGGTTTTATAGTAGCTGTCTCTGGCCAGATTCTCAAAAAAGGTTGTGTCAAATTGCTTTTCTTGTTCATATACATTTTGCATCAAGAAATCAACCTGCCGCATCATCTCTTTGAATCTCTCTATCCTGCTGGTATATGCCGGAGCTTCTAATACTTTTAGAATGTCCTGTCTTCCTTTTCTTGTTTTCTCGTTTCTGAGAGCTAATAAGAGTTCATCTATGGATGCTTTATCCTGCATCTTATTTAAGAGTTCCCATGCCTCTACTTCAGAAAGTCCGTAATCTTTGCGATACTTATCAAATACATCTCTGGCTGCATAGGTTAGCTGGGTCAATGCTTTTCGGTAAATCCTTGCTATTTTCTGTGCAGTCTTTTCTGCGTCTTCCATTGCATGATACATGTCCCATGCCGCTCTATTCTCCCAGTAATCACTCATCTACATCATCCTTTGTATCTTTGTTACCCGGTGGTGTATTTTCCTGCATACCAAATAGTGCCTGCTGTTTCTCGATCGCTTTCTCTTCCTCTTCGTCTAATCTTTTTAATTCTTCGTCAACGTCTTCTACAAAAGGAACTTGCGAAAGCAATGTCTTTCGGCTTATCTTTCCCCAGAGATTCGCTATAATCTGAGAAATCTCAAGAAGATTCTTTGGCAGAGCCCTTGTAAATGTCGGTGTGATGCCGGATATATCTATCTGCTGTCCTTTCAGGTTGAGAAAATTGGCAAAGATACGAAGTCTCTTTCGAAGTCCCTTTTTGTAATAGCGTGTTTTAATCTTTGTGATATTCTCCATGCCTAATAGTTTAAATTCCATCGCCACACCGCTGACGTTACCACCGAAACTTTCATCTGTCATACAAGGGATATGGGAGAATTTATGAATATCCTGTTCGATTGCTTTCTTTAAGATTTCCACACCGCTCTCATCGAATGTTCTGGTGAGATACTCCGCTTTCGCCCCCTCACCTGGCATTTCTAATACTTTTCGCTGTTTCACTTTCTGCATCGCTGTTTTAATGCCGTCTTCTTCTTTCCCCTCATCGTCCGTTATCGTATCGTCCGCAAGTAATGTACCGTAAATTGCCAAAATCGCATCAATGAATTGTTCTTTATCGGTGATACGGTCACTCATGAGAGCATTATACGCATCAATAAGAGGAATTTGCAGCTCAAAGTCTCCGATCGCCAATTTATTGTTCTGGTATTCGATAATCGGTATCTCTCCCATGTGATGAATATATGGGACTTCCGTTGTTGACTGTATCGTTGGGGTATTTTCAATATCTAACTCATATTTATAATTCACTGTCACAACTGTTGCCATGTAGTGGTCTGGAGATTTTCCGGAATCATCTTTCTTGACATAATAATAGACAGCAAAGAGCTCATTCTCCTCAATGCTGTCATCCTTTACCATGAAAGTATTCTCTGCTGAGATATTTTTAATGCAGAGAGTTGTTTCATTCTCCTTCACATAAATATATTCATAGGCTAATCCATAAATAGAAAGCTCTAATCCATTGTCTCCGTCCGCTTCATCCGCTCCCGCATCTTCTAAAGCATCCGTTAGCACTGTAATGTCAACAGAAGATTTATAGGAGACTGGGTTGCCGATGAAGTAGCTTACTACTGTATCAGAGATATCTTTTGCATGATTACATACAAGTTTATTTTCTCGTTCAGTGTCTCCAAGTATTTTATGTTTGCCCTCGTAGTATTCTATATTTTTCCTAAGTTTGCTTGCCAGGCTGATATGTTTACTGATTAATTGACGAAGCATTTGTTTGTCTGGGTTACTCTCGTCAAATTGTTCTCTTGGTATTGTAAATGTATATATTGTTCTCACCTTCTTATCTTAGCTTTCTTCATTCTCGCTACCCTATTGCCTAATATCGTAGAACAAAAGTAACGTGCTGCATCGCATCCATGGTCGAACTGTTTCACCGGTTTATCTTCCCCATGCTCTAAGGCTTTTTCATCCCAGATGTAAGAAGCAAATTCTCCAATCGTATTTGTGCAAGACTTCTCAAAACAAATCTTGCAAAGATTTAATAATGTTCCTACGAGACGGATGCCATCTAGCACGTCATTCTTTGCCTTAAGTACTTTGTAGCCTCGCTTTCGTAGCTCTGCAATAAAGGATGCTGCAGAAGGGTCTACGATGATTGCTTTTATCTTTGTCCCGTCAAGCCATTCTTTTAGGTCATCTGCGTATTCTGCATCAGTTTTTTGTTTACCTTTATCTCGGCCGCTGTAATAATATTCCCTTGTACAGTACCAAACACCGTCTACTCCTTTGTTCCACAAAAGGAATACTGTTGCGTTCTGGGTTCCGTAATCGCAAGAAACATAACGATTTTTATTTATTAGTAAGCTATAGAATTCCCGGATATCTTTTACATGTTTCTTTTCATCGAACATATCGTAAATGATGCCTTCCGCCGCTGCCCATAGTCCTTTGATGTATCGTTTGAAGAAAACTCCTGTGTACATCGCACGATATCTTTGCTTAATCTTCTCCGACAAAGAAAGATTGTCGTCCATTGTAAAGTGCAAGTACAAGATTTCTTTTAGTCCATGAGCTTTTCCTTTTTTGGCCGCTTCCTCTTTGATTTTCTTTGTTTGCTCTTTTCCTAAGTAGCTCGTTGATTTATTTATCCAGTTTTGTTTGAACCAGTGATATGGCCCATCTGGATTGCAGTTAAACCAGTATTTTGAGCCATCTACGGAGCATCGTCCTGTTGCCTGGTTGACAAAGGACTCTGGCATCAAGGCAACTTCATCAAAAAAGACCCCGGCCAGAGTGATACCCTGGATGAGATCCTGTGAACTTTCATCTTTTCCACCGAAGATATAGAAGTAATTCTCTTTTCCTTTTCTTTTGACGATAACTAAATTGTCAGAACGATGGTCTTCAACTTTATATCCTCGGCTTATTAGCATTAGTTTCAACCAAAAGAGTACATTTCGTCTGAAAGAGCCAATTGTCTTTCCACACATACCAAAGTTCTGACCGTCAAACGATTCCATCGCCCACATCACAAAGGAAAGAGACATAGAGACTGTCTTGCCCGAACGTATTGCTCCATCTGCTATAATTCCATCTTGATCACATACTGGAGACTCCGGCATCCACCAGGTAAGGATTTTCTTTTGTTTACGTGAAAATGGTCTAAATTTAAAGGCTGCTTTCTTTACTCTTCTTCCCATACTGCGTATGCCTCGCCTTTCAGTGCTTCTAAGAAGCCATCATCTTCTGTTTCTTCCTCATCCACACCAGATATAATTGCCGTCTTCGCCCTGATCTGATCGATCCTAGCTTTCTGCTCCTCTGTTGCAAGTTCATAATTACTATGCAACAGTTCATCATATTGCTTTATCAAGGACCTTAATTCTCCCTGTGCCCTTGCCTGTGCTTTTAAAAATGTTGCCTGTTTATCCCATGCCTGTTGTACCTCCCATTTTTCACCTATAACATTTCCCTCTTTTTCCTCTATCTTTTCAATCGTCTTATCCTCGTGGTCCTTTACATACATGATCTGCTGCGCTCTTACGATGGCTGCATAAGCAATCTGTATATTCTCCCAGAGAATATCAAGAGGATTTTTCTTCTCGATGTCCTGGATAATAGAAAAGGTCTCTTCCGGAAGATACTTCGAGAAAAAACCATGTTTTTCTGCGTTTTTATTACTGGGCTGTCCGCCCTTCTTTTTATCCGAACGTTCGCTATTTTTATCCGAACGTTCGCTATCCCATTTATATGTGCTTTTCCATCGTCTAACTGTTCCTTCTGGAAGATTTAGCCGACTTGCAATCTCAACTAATTTCCAGCCTTTTAGATACAATTCTTTCGCCTGGACTATTCTCTCATCCGGCTTTCTTGGCATCACCACCACCTCTTTATTCGTTTTGGAAATATTCCCTCCAGGAATCGAACCTGGGACATTTATGCTCTAACACTGAGCTAAGGGGATGAAAAAAAGCACCCCGAAGGGTGCCCTTTTAATATAACTGTTTTTAAAATTGTAATAATTTACATGTTGCAAATATTTTTAAATTTGATATAATTTTTATGTTGCATGACAAGCAAAGTTTTCAAAGGAGGATTAATTATGGATATGCAAAAACGTAAAATTATGAAATTTACTGAGATATTCATTGATTAAACACCGTCTTAATCCTTCATAGGTTTCTTCTTTGAATGCAACTTCTTAATTAAACACCGTCTTTGGCGTTCGTTTTTCGATGTAAGACCAAAAAAAAGATATGAGGAGGAAATCCTATGTTTTTGATTAAGACGGTGTTTAATCAAGATTTTCTCCTATTTTTCTTAGGCGTGTATGGTCCTTGGCTAGCAAGACGTACACAAACACTTATTTCAAAATGCGATGCGAATGTATTTACTATTTTTTTCTTAATTGGTATGTACATACTTATCTCCTTTTAAAAAACTTAAGATAAAATAGGAGCCAAAAAGCCGGATTAGCTACCCGGCTTTTTTAGTTTATTTCTATTTTAAGTTTTACCATACTTTAAGGGGACATTGGGGGACATTTTTAAATTTTCTTCGAAAAATCTAAAATTTCTTTTCCTGCAATTCTCTTCAGTGTAAGTTACTTTTCTTTTGGGAAATAGATTATTCATTCTGTAAGCTACCTGTACCCAAGTCAGTCCCTCGATATAATAAAGTCGGAACATGATGCGAAGTTCGCTTTTTTCGATAGATTCTATGTATTCTTCTGCCTGATTGGTAACTTCGAGAAGTTCTTCCTCTTTCATCCTCAAGCGTTGCCGCCTCGATATCAGTAATTGTTTTACCTTTCCATGTTCTGGAACCGGAAAACCTTCAACTGTAAAATGCTGTATTCCTCCCATGCCACCGCTTACTACATCGCTCACCGCTCCTTCTTTCTCAATCTTTTCTAATCGCTCCTCCGTCATTTTTATGAGTCTCCTTAACTCTTTTATCTCAGCCTGCATGTCGCAATACTGGATCAGGACTGACTTTTCCACCAGAATCACCTCTTTCCTGTTATCTATAAATCTTGCCTGTCTTCTTGTCTCTAAGTTTAATCCGTCCAAATACTTCAAATTCATCTATTGCTGCTACTGCTTTCATAGCATTAATTGTTCTTGTTACCGAATCCGGCGGCTTGTCTGCTGCTTTGATTGCATCGTGTGCCGTTGTATCTTTGTAATGTTCGTGATTTCTTCTATCCATTTATTCCGCCTCACTCCTTAACATATTATTTTTAATTAATAGATAAACAATGTCTAGCCAATCTCTCTTATCTCTATATCGGCAATTAGCTCGTTTATGTATGCGCGTGTCATCTTTATTCCAATCATTTACTTCGAAGCAAACATCGCTTACAAATAACATTTTACGTCCCCTTGCAATGCAAAGATAATAACATTCTGCATCCGCAGGAATACCTCTACATTTTTTAAAACCATACTTAGTAAATTCTTTTGATTTTACCCTTGGCTGTAACACGTTCTTCTCTTCCTCCTCTTTTTGCTTTACAAATAAACCGGTTATTATTTCTTATAAGCAACGCTTCTAAGTTAAGTATCTCTTGTTTTTTAATGTTATTTTGTAAAGTTATATATGTTCATGCGGCTGGATTGGTTCCCAATGTCTTTCTGCATCTTGTTCGACTAATCGATTATACCGCTCCACATATTCCATCTCGCTTATTTTGCCTTTCATAAATTTGTCTCCCAATCCCATATAGGTATCTGGTTTAATCGCATCTATACGTTCTTTAAATTCGTGTACATCCATTTTCCCGGCAATGAGCATATCTTGTAGTATTCTGGATTCATGGTTCATAGGTCTCTTACTACCTTTCCTCCTCTTGTTTTATATATTTTGCATTTCTAAATTCAATAATTTCCAGTGGGTCAAAGTATTCTTTGCACTTCGGACATCTCGGAAGCATATTTTTTCTATACGATTCTTCCATCTCGCGAAACACCCTGCTCTTACGCATTCTTTTTAGCTCTTTATTTGCTTCTTCTGAATAAATTTTTACTTTTTCTTTTAATCGATTGGTTTCTTCTCTTAGTTGCTCATGATATCTTGCGATCGACAACATTGCCTCAAATGGATCCACAACCGCTCCGCAATCTCTACACATAATAATTCGATTTTCAACACTAAGCTCATAATGTGGAGGATTGCATGTACATATTTTCTTCATTCCATTATTGATTCTTAATAAATCAAAGCTGACAGTTTTTTTCTTATCCATCCATTTCCTCCAAATAGTTTTTTCCAAAGAGTTTCATAAACTCTTCTCTTGTATGATTCTGTTCAAAGGCTTTTTGTCCATCCTGGCGAAGTTCTCTCATTAATTCTGCGTTGTTGTGTACCGCTTCCTTACCGTTTATGTGATGGTCTAAACATAAATAGACTTTTAATCCTTCTGCTTCCGATTTGTCTCTATTCGAACCCCCAAAGATGTGATGTTCATGGACTGCTTTCTGCCATTCATAATGTGGGCGCATTTTCATGCACAGATAGCAGGGGCTTCCTTTTTCTTGGAGGATACTTGCTTTGTGTTTTTTTCGTCTTTTCAATTAATTTTCCTTTCTCTCCGGGATTATCCCGGAGATTCAATGGCATATAGCTCTCATGGAGCATTAACAAGTTACTGTAATATGTAAAACCTCTGGAGGTTGTCCAGCTATTTCTCCATCTCCTCGCTTAGCCAGTTCTCGACATCCGTAATACTGTTGAATGTGAGGTGATGGCTCTTGTATCCTATGAGGAGAATTTCGGCCACTTCTGGGATAGACATGGATTTCATTTTATCCCAACGGATGATTTTATCCTCTTTTAAATCTGCTTCCTTACTTGGGATTAATGCGGGTTTTGACGGTTTTTGCGCCGGCGCAATTACTTCCTTTTCCTGCTCCTTCTCTCCCTCTGGTTTCTCTGGGTATCCCACGTTTTTTTCTGTGATGGGTTCAGGGATATTGTTATCGGTTTCATGTTCTGTTTCACTCTGCTGAGGCTCCTGTATGTTCTCGTTCTCTTCTGTCTTTCCGATATTTCCTCCATTCCCAATACTATTTCGTTCATCATCTGCTCTACTTCTGATGCTGTCTTGTTTATTGTCTTTGCTATCTCCCTTAAATCCATCTGTGTTTTCCTCCCGTGTTGCATCATCTGGTTCATATTTTTCTAGGACCTTAGCCGTTATCTTTGTAAACTCTTCCCATGACATTTCTTTGGCTATTCCGGCGTATTCCTTGACACTTATTTTGTTTTCATGAAACATGATGAACCATTTGCTCTTTCTGAAAGACCGGCTTCCACTCGGCGCAATCAGTTCTCGCAATTCTTTTACATTGTTTTTTACCGCTACCGCTTTTCTTACAAGTTCTTGGGATATGTAGAAGTCTCTGATAAGTTGTTCTATGTCACTGTTTGCTCCTGGATCCGGGACAGACTTATTAAAACGGTTTAATTCTCTAATGTCCTCCCGGCTCGTCTGCGGAGTAATCATATTTAAGTCGGCATCAGGAAGGGCCAGCATAGCCGCAAGCTTACTTTGGCCGTACTCCAAAAATTCTGGCCGAAGTTCTTCGGAATTGCCGCCTATTGAATATTTTTTGTTTATCTGAATGAATCTTGTTGTATCTGACGGAGATAAGCCACATTCTGCTTTCGCAAATTCTGCGATACTTTTATAGCCATCTTGCTTGTATAATTCGTTATCATCTATTTTGCGCAAGAGGTAACCGATTTTTACGAAATCTTTCTTTAAGCCATTTATTTTATCTCTTGCTGATGATATGCCTTCTTTTAACTTTTTCTTGATATCTAACCATTCCGTTAGAGTAATCTGTTTATACTCCATATTGCCTCCTATACTGCCGCTGCCATAATCGGTTGTTTCATTGTTTTAAGCTCTTTTGTGTACTTGTTCAGTAGTTTCTCAATTGCTTTTTTATCTGGCTGTCTATCAAACTCTGAATAAAACTGTAGAATCTTATCTGTTTTTAAATTAATTTCTACTGTGTAATATGCTTTTTCTAAATCTTCTTTCTTTCGGAGGAATAGAATCCACGTTTCTCCCGCTGCCATTCTTTTCATGTAAATATCGCTCGCGCCTACACAATGATGAAGCTCTTTTCCTTCTTTCATTAGTTCCTCGCACTTGCCGGCTGGAATCATCATGTATGTATCATCTTCGTAGAAATATCTCCTTACTTCTGGCAGGCGTTCCTGTATCTGCTTATCTATTTCTGCATATTCGTTTAGTCTTTCTTTATCTTTCTTTTCATTTCTACGTTCTACCAACTGATCATGGCGAAGTTTTAAGTCTTTCGGGAAGCGAACTATACTATCTTGTGTATCATAGCCTTCTAAAAGCGCCATCTGGAGGTAATCTCTCCAAGTTGTTATCGCCTCGCTTGGTGCTACTCTTTGTTTTTTCAAATAATTGACCATTTTGTTGACACTTTTTAAATCGTTTAATATATCTTTGCATTTTGATACGGTCATCTTTTTCTTTGATAGCCATTCCAGGCTTTCCTGGGAGATTTTAATGTCTTGCTTTTGTTCATATTGCAGCCACTCTAATTCATTAACTCCACCGTTAATCTGTTTCATTCGATTTACACGATTCCCGTCTAATCTTAAGAGTTCTTTTAAATTTTTAGCCTTTGTAGACAACATCGAAACTTCGCCCCACCAATATCCATTACAGATTTCTGTCACCAATTCATATAATCCGCTTTTGGCCAAATACTCCCAGTATTGTCTTGCGTGAAAGCACGTGATATATCTATTCACATAGAATTTCTTTCCTTTATCTGCAAGAATATCCATGCCGCTTCTCTCCAGGCTTCCGCACGGTAGAACCTCTTTTAGGTTCCCTGGATATAAATGCGATGGAGAAAAGCGTTTTCCGGCTGGATTCTTGTCCCAAAAGTCTTGTTCAAACTCATCCGCATCATTGATCGTTCCGTAATAGACTTTTCCGTGTGTTTTCCCTATTGGAATAAGTGCTCGACATTGCTCAAATAATTCAATTTTTTTGCCTTCCTTACTCCAGCGGCATACCGCTTTAAATTGTCGTTCTACCCATTTATCATTACATTTCTGTAATATCACTACTGGCGCATGTTCAACTTTTTGCTTCTGGCGACTATTTGCAGATGCTACTTGATTGCATTTAGGACAATGAACACTTTCTTTATGTTTCCATTTTTCCTTTACCGTTCCGCTCCCTTTGCAGGCAGTACAGGTATATGCTGTTTCCTTTCCTTCTCTTTTTGAAAATAAAATGTGACCTGGAAATACTTTTTCATCCAGCCAGCGTTTCATATCTTCTGTAATACACGGGATATCCGACATTTCTTTTTCAATTCTTTTAACTTTTCTTGTATATGCCTTTGCTCTCTTGTCTTCGTTTAAATTAAGCTCGTAATCTGCAACACCACACGTATTCAAGAAATCCATTGCTCTTTGTTCATCCTCTTTTGTATCCCAAACAAATTCCTTGTTGCTCCAATAATAAAGTTCCTTCTCAGCAGGCAACCCTTTGCACATTCTTACTACATTATCTAACCTGCAACTTGTCCATTTATCATTGATCCAAGCATAATGATTTTCTTTGTCTGCGAAATAGCGAGCTTTTAACTGTTTTTTATAGTACAGGCTAATCTCGACAGCCTTTTCACCATCGACTTCCAGGATTCGGCTTTTTGCTATTACTTCTTTTTTGTTCTTCATGTTTGTAAATGCGCTTGGGGGTATTCTTAAAAACTTTGCCCTTTTCACTCTTTTTCGCCTCCCAGATAGTAATTTCTGATGATCTCTTTTGCCTTGCCCATGTTCGGGATGCCCAGTGTCACCTTCCCGGCTGTTACTTCCGCTGCTTTTAAGATCTCCTTATCCACCGGGACCTGATTTTTAAAGGACCACTTAAGTAATGCCGCTATGCAGTCTTTTAAGCTCTTACCTTTTTTTCGTACCTGATGGGCAAGTAAATCATTTTCCGAAATCTGTACACGGAGATATTCCACCCAGTCTTCCATAATTCCTTTTAATTTCAACTCTGCTACTTCGACATCAATTTTCCCGTATGCTGCTGTTTCTGCGTCACACAGTTCCATAATGTCCCCCGACAGATAGAGTTCTACGAAGTCTTCCGGGATTCCGTTTTCCTTCGCCATCTCTTTCAGACTTTTAATGTCTCCCTCGTTGAACAAATTTTCTGCAAGGGTGTTGATCTCTTTGTGGCTACTCATTTCCCCAAATTTATCAAACATCTTTCTTCATCCTTTCTATTAGTTATCCACATTATCCACAAGGCTGTGGATAACTTCTTTCTTACTGCTTTTCAAAATCACTCCCCTATTTGGGATTTATGCGGTTTTTAGCAATTTGCAGTTACTCTTTTTAACTGCTCTTGTATCCACATACTGTATTCGTGTTTTCCTGGTTCTGACAGAAGCAGATGTTCCCCAGCTTTTTCTTTCAGTTGCTTCCACAAGTCTCCATTTGCCACGGGTTCTCCTTTTATAGTTACATATCCATTTTGTTCCCATTTGTCTAAATTTTCTTCTAGCATTGTGAGAATAAAGGCATTTTCCGTATGGATATGTATTTCACTTGGTTTTACTACCCGGGCTACTGCTTCCGCTATGGCTTCCAGGGTAGCCCTATTGTATGTTCCTGTTGTTTCCTTGAATCCCTGTTTTGTTGCTAGTTTTCCTTTTAGTGTGCAGGCAAGCACATATCCGTATTTGCGGACTTGTGTTCTTGGGGCTTTACTATCTGTCCCTATGTAGATATGTACTTCCATCATTCCCTCCTTTTCAACTTTAGTAATGTGTACTCTCTGTACGGATAGTTTGTAATAGGATTGATTCCCTCATAAACAGAATCCGGATCCACATAGTACCCTTTCGGAATCCGAATCTTGTTCCACGTTTTCCACCTGATATATACTTTCCGCTCTGGCTCCGGCAATGGTAGGTTGCGTGAGGTCGAATAGCTTGTCTCTCTAAGACGCTTATCTGTCTGAGGAGTCTTTGTTATGTAAGCTGCTAAATTTCGAAATCCCCCTCTTTCATATAGCAACTGATTTATCACTTTTCCCTTACTCCATGCTTTTCTAAGAATCAAATCAGTATCTTGAATTCTGTTTATTACCAAATGTACATGCCAGGCATTTCTGGTTCCCACCTCAATATTTCGAATCCATCTTACTTGTTCCCCTCTCTTTTTGTATTCTCTGCGTATTACTTTCATTGCATCAGAAAAGTCTTTCTTGGCATCTTTCATATCTTGAGGTCTGTTCTCTTTCTGGTATGTCAAGCAAGTAAAGTAGTCTCCCTCGGAAAAATATTGCATCAATTTCCTACGACACTTCTTTTCTTTATTCTTCTGATTTACCTTTGCCATCTGCTCTGGAGTAGCTTTTTTCTTTTTCTCTCTTTTCGCACCTGGGCTAGGGTATCTATAGGTGTGCATCTCCTCTACATCTATTCCGTTTTTTGTCCTGTATATTTTCTTTGTATAACTCATATTTCAATATCCTCAGAGCCTATCTTTAATACGTTGTTCAAGTTCCATCCGGGTCTTTTACCCCGGTTTTTCTTGACATTATTGTTTTAAGATAGTACACTTTAGATATCGTTATTTAGTGTGTACCATCTTGGTATTTGCTTAAGAGGAGTCAAATGTTTGGCTCCTCTTTTTCATACAATCACATAATTCTGTTTAATCACTTTGTTTCTTTGCTCTGCATAATTTTCTGCTTCTGCCAGCGTTCCGCTGAAACACTCTAGTTGTCCGTTCTGCCAGCGAATTATTTCCGCCGGATTTTCTTTATTTTTCTTGGAATACTCCATTTTCCTTTATGTCCTTCGCAATCCACCACTCCAGTGCAGCTTTCCGCTTTAAGAGGCGGGGTGATGTAGGCTCCTGTTCCAGAGCCGATTCATTTTGGCTATATTTTTTCAGTAAAAAATTAATTATCATGTTTCTCACCTGCCAGTTTTTCAAGGTAATCCATGCAGGCATTGTATTTCTGCATGATGTCGCTGTCAAAAGTTTCTATTTCAAACTTTTTGTCCCATTCTTTGTTTTCAGAAATTTTTCCCTTTATAGCAGTCACGCTCACTGAATAGTTACCGTACGTGAAAACAACATGGTTCCCGGCCTGCTGCGCTGCATATACTTTTTCAAGCAAAAGCTTAATCTCTTCTAATCCTAAAAACTTGTTTTCTTCTGTGATCATAATTTCTCCTTCCATTTTTCCATTTCTGTGTTATAATTTAGTTGAGTTATTTTCTATGTGCCCGATCGGGAGCGGCTGCTCCCAGAGGCACATTTTTTTATTTTGATTCTGCCTTTTGTAGACATTTCTCGATATCTTCCCCTTCGTATGTAAGCAAAAACTGGTCTAAAGCTTCTGGTCTCACTTTAATACTGCCGATTCTGATACTTGGCAGCAGTCCCGAGTTAACCAGGCGGTAAGCCATGTTGGTGTTAACTCTTAACTCTCTGGCTACTTCTCTTACTGTCAGGAGCATACACATCACCTCTTTTCTCTTTCTATTCTTGACTTTCCACGATTTCTCCAATATTCTATATCTATAGAACATTATCAATTCAAATACAGAAGAAAGGAATTTTTCTAATGATTCTGCAAATATCAACTTTATTAAATAGCCAATTACCGAACATCAATTTTTCAAAATTAATTGACACTTTTCTCAATCCTTCTGTTACGTTTATCATTGGTATTTTGACAGTTTTACTTACTCGTAATGCCAACCAATCTTCAACTGCTAGAGAAAGACTGGATAAAGTCTATCATCCTCTCTTTATATCCATCGAACCCCTTTTGTACAAATCTGTAAATTATGATGATGTCTCTTCTTTTTTAGATAAATATTATGAGTTAGAAGAAAAATACTCTCTTTTACTCACTCCAAGATTGCGTCAATTAATTCGAAATCTCCCTAAACAAAAAACTCCTTATAGTAAAGTGGAAGATTATAATCCCTGGTTTGAAATTTGCAAATACATTTCAAAAGATTATGATAAACTTTGTAGACAAGCTCATCTTCCTGTTAGAAGCATTTCCTATAGACTATTTTATGGGCAATATTCCTCTAAACTTTCTATGGTTTTCATGGCAATTTATCTATCAATGCCCGCTATTATCTTTGCCACTTTACTGTTAGTATTTGTTTTTCCTAGATTATTAGTTATTTTTTATATTTTTTTGTTTATGTTTCTATTTGATACAGCCCTTAAAAGTTTGTAAAAATACAATCACATCAAGAATTAGAATTTTGCTTTTTATCTCAGGATACTTAATACACAGGTATCCTGAGATAGAGCTAATCATAAGAATGTATAAAATAACTGCTATCATCATTTTGTACCTTTCCCCCTCCTATCCGGCTTTCTCATTATCCCGAATCCGAGATTTAGCATTGCTTTCAATTTTTCTAAGTGTCTGAAAGGCAATAGCATTATTCAGTAAAATGAGCCGGTCTACTTTGGGCAGTGATAAAAAAATTTCTGCAATTTCTGTGATTTCTTTTTTCATCTCATCGTTTAAAGGTTTCATAGCTCTCTTCTCCTTTCATCGTTCTGTTTCAAGTACATATTAATACTTAATTCAGAATTTGTCAATACTCTTTTGTTCTGTTTTCAGAACTTTTTCTATTGACTTTGCATTTTACTTTTGTTATCATCAATTTGGGAGGTGCAAGCGATGGAAGCTATCAATAATCGGATGCGCGAACTCAGAAAAGCTTTAGGAATGAGTCAATTAGAATTCGGAGAAATATTGCACATTTCTAAATCTGGCGTTTGCGATTTAGAAGCGGGCCGCAGGAAGGTACAGGACTCTCATATTGTTATGCTAAAAGACTGGAAAAAAAACGGATTTGTTATCAATGAAGAATGGATTCGCACTGGAAAAGGTGATATGTTTGATAAATTATCTCTTGATAAAATATTGAGTGACATATCTTTTGGAAACGATGAATTTATAAAAGATTTCATTGAGGTTTATGCCGAATTAGATGCCTCTAGTAGAAAAGCATTACAAGAGATTGCGTACAAAATGGCGGAAAGAATAATATCTAAAAAAGAGAAGGGGGATTAATCCTCCTTCTCTTTTTGGGCAAGTCTATATGGTATTTCTATGTAATCCTCTATTTTCTTTAAAAATATCAAATTATCAATACTATATATCATTTCTGTTATTCTTTTTTGATGTGTCAATATCTCTGAATCTTTTTTTGTTTTATCCATGCTTTTACTCCTTTCACATTCTTCTGCTAATATGGTTCTTTTTTCGATACATTATATGATTATTTTATCATACTTTATCAAGGATATGTAGTAGCGTCCGTATACACGGACACTTTTTTACTTATATGGTGATTCATATAAATCTGATATGGTCATCTCTAATTTCTCAGCAATTATTTCTAATGCATCCAATCGGGGACTTATTTTTCCTGTAGCAATATCGTTTAAAGTTGAATGACTAATTCCTGTTAATTTTTCTAAACCTCGAAAAGATATTTTTTTCTCCTGCATGGCTTCTGTTAAAAGCACTCTCATTACCGTTCTCCTTTCTATTAATAAGATTTAGTTTTTGCTTTTTTCAGAATTTTATGCAAACCAGAACATTTATTCGATTTCTTGTCACAATTATACTACCAGAACATTTGTACGTCAATTAGTAACTTTTCCCTGATATTAATAGTATGACAGAGTAGCCATTCATTTTTTTCTCCTTTTGCCTCCTCTATATTAATGCAACATATTTCCTCAAATGACCTCTTTGATTCTGAAATTTATCTGATTATAGCAGATTTTAAAATTTGACGATTTTTCTGTAGAAGTTTTTTATCATTTTTTAAAAATCATCTATTTTTCTAATATTTTTTGTTGTATAATCAAAGATGTTACTTATAAACTATACATTTATGAAAAAAAAGAAGGGAAAGAAACTTATGAAAACTTGGAAATTAGTGTCAGGAATTATCTCTATTGTATTGTTTTTCTTAGTGGCATTTCAATCTTGTGCCGCTGGAATTTCTAATTCATTAGAAGAAAATGGAGAAGTTGGCGGTACCGCTGGAATATTTGTAGCCTTTATGTTATTAGCTGGCGGTATTGTTTCGATTGCTACACGAAAAGGTAGTAAAGGTGGAGACATCGCACTGATTGTTTTATTCTTTCTGGGTGCAATCACCGGTTTTGCATTAGGTGGAAGCTATGGTGATCTAGTAATTTGGTCTGGATGGTGCTTGATTTGTGGCGGCCTGGCAGTTGTTTCTTTGATATTCTCAAAAGAATCTAAATAATTATTATTTCTTTGCATGCAAAAAGAGCAGCTCATTCGCTGCTCTTTTCTTTTTTGTAGTCATCTTTCTGACCAAATACGCATTTTACAGTATACTGACTAAAGAATCACGCACGGAGGTTTCTGGAAACCTCCCCTCTTATAGGATATAACATGCTCTTTTACGGAAAACCTTACAGATTACATCAAAAAACATGCGTTTTTGTGCAAAAAACCTACCCCAAGACTGGTTTTCGCATATCCAAAACCTTCTGAGATACCTTTTAGCTCACTTTTCATTTTTCAATAATTTTGCATCGCACAATCATACATAAAATTTCAAAACCAGAATATACTTGAATTATCTGACCCAATATGATATATTGAAGTCAGAAAAGAATAAGCTGTACAATATGTACACAAACACAAATCCCCTCAGTACCGCGAATACTGAGGGGATTTTTTGTGGGGCTTGGTTACCGCATGGTTTTACTTCTTCTTTCGGTCAAACCACTTGCGAAGTATAGTCAAGATTAGTTCAACAAGGATGCCTGAGACAATACCGGCCAATACCGACAGAAGAAAAGAATATGCTGACAATATGTACACCCCCTTTCTGTTGCCAGAATGGGGCGGCAACGATGGGATTATATCATAATTTCTTAGAAAAGTCTTTAAAAATTAATAAAATCTTAATTTCTCAAAATCTTAATTTGTGATATAATCAAAACATAAAGATAGTTGACATAATATAAATATTATGATAGACTACAATGGTTTTTTTGTAAATTAGTTTATAATTTGATGATATAAAGAAATAAGAGTCTAGGAACTCGTCAATGAGGCATTGCGACCTCGCACAAAAAGGATTGCTTTTAAAATGCAATCCTTTTTATTTTGTCCTTTTTTATGTTATAATGTTTTTAATTATAATATAGGAGGGAACTATATTGAATGATGTAAAATTAAAAGACTTATACATGGGCTTACCTGATGGAGAAGTTGAGGCTCAGGATGAAAGATTTCAAGAACTCTTCTTTGATCCTAATAATAAATATGATGAAATAATAAACAACAAAGAGAAGTTTTTAATTATCGGAAGCAAGGGAAGTGGCAAAACTTATCTTTCTAAATATATTGTAGATAAATCTCCTTCCAAACAGGCTTGTACGATAGTTGATCCTGAAAAATTTTGGATATGCAAACTTATAAATATTGAGGAACAGGAATTAACAAATGAGCATATTTCGTTATTATGTAGATGGTTTTTACTATGTGAAATCGCAAATTCATTATTGAAGAAACATTGTTTGCGTAAATATTCTCCTGTAAGTAGGTTAAGCAAACTGCAAAAATTTATTAAGGAATACAATGATGATACGTTTTATAAAATCGTATCTTTATCTACCACTAATAATCAGGAACTTTCTGGAAGCTCTTCATACACACTCTCTCACTCAGATAAACCATACAGTCGGGGCGTTCAGCATTCTACCGAAGCTAAACTATCTAATGGACGCTCTTATGAAAGTACGCGCAAAAAATTTTCTGATTTAATTAATTATTTTGAACAACTTGTTTTTGATTGCTTCAGGATGAACGATCATCTACTTATTATTTTAGATGATTTAGACGAATTAAAAAAGGAAGCTGGCGAACAAAGCGAACATATTATATATAACTTAATAATCGCTGCAAAAAAATATAATTTTCATTTTAATTCTCGTGCCAAGAGTCTTAAAATAATCATGCTATTGCGCAGTGATATATTAAATAAAATGCAGGGAAGTCATCCTAATCTAAATAAAATAAAAACCTCCTGTTCCATAGAGTTATATTGGTTACTTGACTCTACTCATGATAAATGGGACCATCCTTTAATTAGTATGATTTTTCATAAAATAAGAGCTTCCTGCGAACCCTATAAAAATCGTTCAAACAAAGAACTATTTGAAATATTATTTCCTGAATCAATTGACAAGAAAAATCCTCTTGACTTCTTATTAGATCATAGTCTTGGGCGACCTCGTGACATTGTTACATTTCTAAACTGTGCAAAAAAAGAATTTCCGGGGAGAACGTGTTTTTCAGCTACAGTTTTAAAAGAAACTAGAAAAATTTATGCTACAGATTTTTATAATGAAATGCTTAACCAAGCCTCTTTTTATAAAAGCAGTTCCTATAGCACACAATGTTTAAAATTAATAGCCGGAATCAAAAGACCTTCTTTTTCTTACAACGATATCAAAGCACTCTATGAAGAAAATAAAGATTCTTATAATGAAATTGATAATCTTGATGATGCCATACACTTTCTTTATAGGCTAGGGGCTATTGGAAACTCATGGAAAGCAAAAAAGGGGAAACATCGTACATGTTGGTACTATAAAATAGATGCTATAGACGAAGTCGATCTATCAAAAAATTTCACTATTCATTATGGGCTTAGAAAAAAATTTTCATTATAGTCTCTTAACATTATCTTGCACATATGTTCTGTACGCTGTATAATAATCCTATAAATAAAAAATCCGGTACTGATAATACCGGATTTGTAACTTATCAATCATAGGATGACTGATATATAGACTCAAACAAATTATATCATACATCCTAACAATTGTATAGGGTGTATTTTTTATACCCTTTTTTCGAAAGGATGATTTCATCATGGGAAAAATCGGAACAAGGAAACGAGGAAAGACCTGGCAATATTACTTTCAGCTTGCCAGCGTGGACGGAACAAGGAAATGGAAAACCGGTAGCGGATACCGAACAAAGGCAGAAGCCCTGGCAGCTGGCACACAAGCTTTAGCTGAGTATAATGCTACTGGGATTGCTTTTAAAGCTTCTGAACAATCCGTGGCCGATTATTTTGATTACTGGATAGAGAATTATGCAGAGCGTGAACTTGCTGAATCAACGGTAAATACTTACAAGAAAAGAATACGCCTCTATATTAAGCCTCATATTGGTTCGTACAAACTAAAAAATATACAGGGTGAAACTTTACAAAAATTGTTGGCAGACTTGCATAAAACCGGTATGAGTAGAAATACATTAGGCTGCATAAAAGGGATTCTAACATCCGCTTTTAGCTATGCTACAGTGCAGGCGAAATTCATTGCCGTAGACCCGGCTTACAGAATAACCCTACCGAATAAGAGAAAAGATTCCGAAGTTGGAACAAGAAAAGATGAACATATTTTTATTGAAAAAGATGTATGGAATGAAATTATTGAACGCTTTCCAGAAGGGCACCCTTCTCATCTTCCGCTGGTCCTTGGATATTACTGTGGACTGCGTCTTGGGGAAGTGTATGGATTGACATGGGATTGTGTAGATTTTGAAAAGAAAACTATTTTGATAAACAAACAAATGCAGGAACCGTCTGGATATGGTAAATGGCTGCTTTACATACCTAAGTATGATTCTGCTCGAACAATTATAGTAAGTGACAATGTTCTTGCACTATTAAAAAGAACAAGGGAGTTACTGCTTTTAGATCAGGAGAATTGCGGAGAATATTATAAAAAGATTTACATGAATTATGACGAAGAAAATCACATTCTTCTTCCGACCACCGATTTAAGACCTGTGCATTTTGTTAATGTAAAACAGGGTGGTCTTCTGGCTCATCCACGAAATATGCAGCACGTTTCTCGCGTTATTCATGGCAAAGCAAAAAAATCAAAAGTTATTTGCGAAGATTGGGATTTTCACAGCTTGCGGCATACACACGCAACTCTTCTCGAACAAGCAGGCGTTGCACTACCTTTGATTCAAAAGAGGCTCGGTCATATTGATATGAAAATGACTCAGCGTTATACAAATCACGTTACAAGCGAAATGATATCTGTACTAAAAAGAGAAATAAATAAAGAGCATAATGACAACATTGACAACAACTTGGAGTAAATGTTGTCAATATGTTGTCAAAACACAAAAATCGGGAGTCAAACGACTCCCGATAAATTTTTGTAAATCTCGTAAAACCTAGAATCTACCTGCTTTTGCGGCTTCTTCTACGCTAACTGCAACAGCAACTGTAGCACCTACCATAGGGTTGTTACCCATTCCGATAAGTCCCATCATCTCAACGTGAGCTGGTACGGAAGAAGATCCTGCAAACTGTGCATCAGAGTGCATACGTCCCATTGTATCTGTCATACCGTAGGAAGCTGGACCTGCTGCCATGTTATCTGGGTGAAGTGTACGTCCTGTACCACCACCGGAAGCTACGGAGAAGTATTTCTTTCCTGCTTCTAATCTTTCTTTCTTGTATGTTCCTGCTACTGGATGCTGGAAACGAGTTGGGTTTGTGGAGTTACCTGTGATAGAAACGTCAACGTTTTCTTTCCACATGATTGCAACACCTTCACAAACGTCGTTTGCACCATAACAGTTAACTTTTGCACGTAATCCATCAGAGTAAGATTTACGGAATACTTCTTTTACAGTGTTTGTGTATGGATCGTATTCTGTCTCAACAAATGTGAATCCGTTGATACGGGAAATAATCTGTGCTGCGTCTTTTCCAAGACCGTTTAAGATAACACGTAAAGGTTTCTGACGAACTTTGTTAGCCTTTTCTGCGATACCGATAGCACCTTCTGCTGCTGCGAATGACTCATGTCCTGCTAAGAAAGCAAAACATTCTGTGTCTTCTTCAAGAAGCATTTTTCCAAGGTTACCATGTCCAAGACCTACTTTTCTGTTCTCTGCTACAGAACCAGGGATACAGAAAGCCTGAAGTCCTTCACCGATTGCTGCTGCTGCTTCAGAAGCTTTTCTTGCACCTTTTTTGATTGCGATTGCTGCACCTACTGTATATGCCCAGCAAGCGTTTTCGAAGCAGATAGGCTGAATGCCTTTTACCATGCCGTATACGTCAAGGCCTGCATCTTTTGTGATTTTTTCTGCTTCTTCTAAGGAAGCGATTCCATAGCTGCTTAATACGGAATTAATTTTATCAATTCTTCTTTCATATGATTCAAATAAAGCCATTCTTCTCTACCTCCTTAATTAGTCAATTACCTTGTCTGTTCTAGGGTCGATAATCTTAGCTGCGTCAGCTACACGGCCATACTGACCTGCTGCTTTTTCCCATGCTGTGTTAGGATCATCACCTTTTTTGATGAAATCTGTCATTTTTCCAAGATTTACAAACTGGTAACCGATAATTAAGTCGTCTTCGTCCAGAGCGATTCCTGTTACATAGCCTTCTGCCATTTCAAGGTAACGAGGTCCTTTCTGAAGAGTTCCGTACATAGTACCTACCTGGGAACGAAGTCCTTTACCAAGGTCTTCAAGTCCAGCACCAATCTGAAGTCCGTCTTCAGAGAATGCAGACTGAGAACGTCCATAAACGATCTGTAAGAAGAGTTCACGCATAGCTGTATTGATAGCATCACATACAAGGTCAGTATTTAATGCTTCCATAACAGTAAGACCTGGAAGAATCTCAGATGCCATAGCTGCAGAATGTGTCATACCGGAACATCCGATTGTCTCAACTAATGCCTCCTGAATTATACCTTCTTTTACGTTTAAGGTTAATTTGCAGGCACCCTGCTGTGGAGCACACCAGCCAACACCATGTGTAAAACCAGAGATATCCTTAACCTCTTTTGCTTTTACCCATTTTGCTTCTTCTGGAATCGGAGCTGCTCCGTGATGTACGCCCTGAGCCACTGGGCACATGTTCTGTACTTCTTGTGAGATAATCATGTTATTACTCCTTTCGGTATAAATTGATTTTTACTAAAATAACTTACATTCCGTAAGTAATCCCTAAGTCAAGACTTTTGTTTGTCTTCACAGTTTATTATTTTCTCACAAAAATTGCTTTTCGTCCATACTTTTTTTTAATTTTCGACAGAATTTTTGATAGAACTTTCACAATTCTCTCAATTTTTTCTTAATAAAGCAGTATTTTTGTGGTTTTATATGTTCTATTCCGTTGTCCCTTCACTCTCCATCTCATTACGATGAGTGCTTGAAGCATCTGATTCGGAAGTGCTGTCGGTCTGATCAGGAGCCGTACTTCCAGAAACTTCTGTTTTCTTTTGGGCAGTCTGTTCTGCCTTCTGTTTCTGATAAGCTTCTTTAAAAATGTCCTTCATTTTTGCGATGGCCGCTTTTTCCGCATGATACCAGATTGTTTTGCCATTCATATTTGTTACAGTGAAATATTCATCATATATCACAAGCTTCATTGTATTTCCATGATGGTAAAAAGTATAGGTTCTGCCTTTACTTACTTTTTTTGCCGCTTTTTTGCCCCATTTTTTCTTTGCACGGGCTTCATTCGACTTTTTCTTACTCATCTGGTCAATATAGGTTGCAACAGAAGAAGCAGCCTCGTTCTCATAGCATCTTCCTTTATCATTGATAATTAAAGGTGCATCTGCTAAGCGATGGAATAGTTTGGAGTTTGGATAGCCATTTCTGAAATGTAAAAATGCATCGCCGATAGCGGAAGCATTATAGGCATAATAAACATTGTTCGGCAAATCAGTAAACACAATGTAATTACCGCCATATACCATGATTTCATAAATAGCATTATCTTCATCATAAAGGATATATTCATATCCTGACCCATACTTTTCCTTCACCTCATCTGGCGTATATTTTACTGTTTTATCTGCTCTTGACGCAATAGCTGTTGCTAAAGAAAATACTGCTTCTTCCTCTATAAATTCACTGCCATCCATGTTGTCAGCATAACCCACTTCAAGTTTTACAAGATGATCCCGGGATATCTTTTCAAGGTAATCACTGGCTCTTTGCTCATCCTCTGTCATGTCGTTCTCTGCATCTACTTTTGATTTCAGGGATTTATTCTGTTTTTTTAGCTTTTTATTTTCTTTTTGCAGTTCTTTATAATAACTTGACTCAAGTACCTTTTTCTTTGAAGCCTTACAGCCGGTAAGAGAAAATATCAATACCAGACTCATCAAAAGAACTACATATTTACTTCTTCTTCCTTTTTTCATGATGCCCTCTGATTTTCTTAATATTCTTCTTTCTGGACTACTTCGTTTTTATTTTTATAGATGGAGTGACCAGCAACATATCCTCTTACGCTGGATAATGGATATATGTTACTGTGTCTTCCCACGATAGTTCCTGGATTTAATATAGAACCACAACCAACTTCTACATGATCTCCAAGAATTGCTCCAATCTTCTTCATGTGTGTCTCAATCTTTGTATCATCTAAATGAACCTCTACTAACTTTTTGTCAGACTTTACATTAGAAGTAATAGAGCCTGCTCCCATATGGGATTTATAACCGAGAATAGAATCTCCTACATAATTATAATGAGGAACCTGTACTTTATCAAACAAAATAACATTTTTAAGTTCAGTAGAATTACCTACTACAGCTCCCTCTCCTACGATAGCGTTGCCACGGATAAAGGCACAGTGGCGAATCTCTGCATCCGGACCAATAATTGCCGGGCCATTAATATACGCTGTTGGCGCAACCATAGCAGATTTTGCTACCCACACATGTTCTTTTACTTCTTCATACTCATCTTTGGAAAGAAGCATTCCTACTTCCATAATGAAGTCATGAATCTTTGGAAGAACTTCCCACGGATAGGTGTTCTCCTCAAATAATACAGATGCGATTGTTCTGTTAAAATCCTGAAATAATTCCCTATTTTCTAATCGTTTCATTTTCTTTTCTGGCTGCAAACAGCCTCTCCTTTCTATTTATATCTATGTTACTATCTCTTTGTGACATCCTCTCCACCTGTAGAAGTGGGGCTTCCCAACCTCGGCAAGTTTGGTTCTCGTTCGATAACACTATATGCTAAGCATATGCGAGCTATCCCCGTGTGTCCTACGGAATGATTGTATACCATTCTCACACAGCCAAAAGTTTTAGCAAACAAAATCTTCTGTTCATCATTCGGGTATATTCTGAATTTATATGCTCTGTTTGCCACCATGCCACTTCCTTTTCCGCGAAAACCCACCTGCGATACTTGACCACAATCACAAGATGATAGTATAGTAAGAATACTAAATGTGCGTTATTATCTCAATTTATTGTATCTCAATTTTTTATTATCCGACTAATGATACTATACTATATTTAGGATGCTCTATCAAGTAGGTAGCAGACGCAATTTATCTCCCAATCTCCCACCTTAGAGGTCGGAGTCTTCTTGCTGTAAGAGGATAAATTCAAGCCTGTGGAAGATTTGTATCTATAAATTCAAGCCTCCAGTTATACCTTCCAGTCTTTTCATCTTTTTCATAGTAAAAATAAGCTGAGAACTTATTGCCACGTTTACTTACGCAGCCTCTGAAGCCTACCTTTCCATGCTCTAGCAAAATCTTTACCATCTCGTAAGATACTTTTTTTCCAAGAGAGGTAATAAAACGGTCATCTTTCCAGATGGCAAACTTGCAACCTTTTTTCCATCCTGAACAGCCAAATGCCCTCGCCGTCTCTACAACTGGAGCCCCACATTCCGGACAGATACCGGCAGGTTCCGTGTGCAAAGGTTCTAATGTAACAGGCCCGCCGAATACTTTATCATTCTTTATTTTGTCAACAGATTCAATGACAAACTGCTCTATCATTGCGAGAAAATCGTCTTTTGTAAATTTCTTTCGCTCAATATCTGACAATGTTTTTTCCAGACGGCCTGTATATTCCAGATCAAAAAGTTCTCTTGCCGGAAATGTTTCTACAAGTATTTTTCCTAAATCTGTACAGCTTAAGCTCTTGCCCTTTGCCTTAATATATCCCGCATCTTTTAACTTTTTGATGGTTTCCGCACGGGTTGCCGGTGTACCGATACTAAATCCACTCAAAATGGCCATCATCATCTGTTCTTCTTCTTTTTCCTCATATTTCTTCCCGCAGGTTTCCATAACTTTAAGAAGTGTCTTTTCCGTATGTGGTTTTGGTGGTTTTCGCTCTACTTCGTTAATTTCTGACTTTATAAGAGGCAGAACATCTCCCTTTTTCACTGCTGGAAGAATTGTTTCTTTGGCATCAATACCTTCGATTAATTTCCAGCCTGCTTCAAGCTGTACCTTTCCTTTTGCGACAAACTCTCCCGGAATATCTGTATTCTGCATTTTTATGTGAAGTACTGTATCTTCTGCAACTGCGATTGGCATAAATTGTGCTAAAAATCTGTTTTTCACAGCTTCATATACAATTCGTTCTGACTCATTTAAGCTTCCTGGCTGCATGTAGGTTGGAATAATCGCTGAGTGACTTTCTACTTTTTTACTGTCAAAAATACGCTTTGTACTTTTAAACTGTATCATCTCTTCATAAGGGCAGCTTTTTTTATGGATATTCAGAACCTTAGCTGTTTTTTCCTTGAGGCTTTCGTCAAGGACAACACTCGCCGTTCTTGGATAAGTAATAAACTTTTTCTCATACAATTGCTGTGCCGTCTTTAATACCCTGTCAGAAGTCCACCCTTTATATTTTGAAGTTATATAGCCCTGAAGACCTGACAGATTAAAAAGATAGGGAGGGTACTCTTTCTTATTTGTTATCTTTTTGGAAACAACTTCACCATTTTTATCTTTAATCTTTTCCTGAATCTCTTTTAATTCTTCGGGATTATCGAACTTTTCCCCAGCTTTTATATAATAAATACTGTCGAACTGCTTTTTATCTTCCGTCTGAAAAATGCCCTTTAATTTATAATATTTTGTCACTTTAAAGTCCGCAATTTCTTTATCCCTGTCATAGATAATCTTAAGTGTCGGCATCAGCACTCTTCCAACATTCAACAGACGGATATTTTTCTGGTTACGGTATTTCAAGGTAGCAACTGAAGTAAGGTTGATTCCAATAAGCCAGTCTGCAATCTGCCTGCCAAAACCTGCGTCCTGCAATGATTTCATTTCTTCATTTGGCTTTAAATTCTGTAACCCTCTGTTTACTTCCTCTGCTGTCCACTCATTTAATAAGATTCGTTCTACCGGCTTTTGTGGAGAAATGTAATTAATAATTTCATCTGCGATGATCTGCCCTTCTCTGTCATCATCCGTTGCAGAAATAATTCCCTCTACATCCGATCTTTCCATCAGGCTTTTTATAATATCCATCTGCTGGACAACACCACTATCCGGTTTATCTTTATTCTTTCCATCAGACTTTATCTTATATAAAAACTTCTCCGGAATATAGGGAAACTTCTCAATCTTCCAGCTTCGCATCTCCGGGTCATAATCTCTTGCATCATAGAGCTGCAAAAGATGGCCAAATGCCCAGGTAATTATATAATTCTGCCCTTCAAAATATCCATTCCGCCGGGAAGAAGCGGTGGCATCCGCAATGTTTTTTGCCACAGACGGTTTCTCCGCTATAATTAACTTTTTCATTGAATTCCCTTCTTTCTGGATGTATTTATGTAACGCAAACTACTATAACATAATTTTTTTATTCTGTGAACCTTAGAGCGTGTTTGAAAAATACTCTGGCAGAAATTCTTCTCTTTTCTCATTTTCAAAAAAATGATATACTATTTTCAATAACTATAGTAATTTTCAGTTATACAGCAAGTATTTTTACTGATAATCTACATTTAATCTAATCTGCATCGCTGAAAATTACTACAAATAATCTCACAATATACTCAAAAACGTATACAAAAAGGAGGATTACTTACTATGACACCAAAGCAGGAAGCATGGGCTATTCAGGCCGAGCATGTAATCAAACAGATGGAGCGCAGACACTTTAATGCTTATTACTGTTCTACAAAAGAGGAAGCTTTAACAAAAGCTTTATCCATTATTGAAAAGGGTTCTGTCATTGCAAGTGGAGGCTCAGCTACTTTAGGAGAAGTGGGTCTGCTCGATTACATAAAGAACCATTCTGAAGATTACACCTTTATTGACCGCAGTATTGCAAAAACAGAAGATGAAAAAAGACAGATTCACGCAAAGGCAATTCTGTCTGATTATTATCTTATGAGTACGAATGCATTTACCATCGACGGACAGCTTGTCAACATTGATGGGAACGGAAACCGTGTCAGTGCACTTTGCTACGGTCCAAAGCATGTGGTAATTATTACTGGTATGAATAAGTTAGTTCCTTCTGTAGATGCCGCTTACAAACGAATCCGTCAGGATGCCTGCCCGCCAAACTGTGTACGTCTTGGACTTACTAATCCATGCAGCAAGACAGGCATCTGCGGAGAATGTATGTCTGCATCCTCAATCTGTGACCTTTTCGTTACAACAAGAATGTCACGTTATCCTGATAGAATTCATGTTATCATGGTAGGAGAAGAATTAGGATATTAATTTTTTATCCATTTTTAAAAAGTATTTTGCGAGGGTATGTATCAGCTTGTCAAAGTCTAATGGCTTTGCAATGTGTTCATTCATTCCAGCCTCCTTGGCAGCAATAATATCCTCGTTAAATACATTGGCAGTCATAGCAATGACCGGAACCGTTCTGGCATCCTTTCTTTTCAGCTTTCGAATCCTCTTCGTTGCTGTAAGTCCATCCATAACCGGCATCATAACATCCATCAAAATCACATCAAAACTATCACTTTCTGACTGCTCAAAAAGTTCTACCGACTCTAAACCGTTCCTGGCAACTATAATTTCTGCTCCTGCATCTTCAAGAATATACTGTGCCACTTCAAGATTTAAGTCATTATCTTCTACAAGCAGTATCTTCATTCCCTCTATAGAAGTTTCTTCCTCTTCTGTCTCTGTTTCTTCGAAACAGACCGTATCAAGCTTTACAGGAAGTGTGATCGTAAAAGTACTTCCCTCTCCCTGCTTTGTCTCAAGGGTAATGGTTCCTTTCATCTTATTAATAAGATTCTTAACAATAGACATACCAAGCCCTGTCCCCTGATAACTAGAGCGATTCTCCGCATGTTCCTGTGTAAATGGCTCAAAAATATGTTCTGCGAATTCCTCACTCATTCCAATTCCTGTATCCGAAACAATAAATTCAAACTTTACATATTCTCCATCACAGGATAACTCTCTTGCCGAAACAAAAATATCTCCCCCCGGATTTGTATACTTAATCGCATTACTTATAATATTTACTAAAATAGAACGAACATAGTTAGGACTGCCACAGACACATGGATGCTCTATCGCTCCTTCTATATCCTGCTCTATCGTAAGACTCTTTTCGGAAGCAATAATCTCCTGAACTGCCAGCGTACCATTCAAAAGTCTTATCATATCAAACGGCTCTTCCACAAGCTGAATACTTCCCGTCTCAATTTTTGACATGTCAAGAACATCATTAATCAGGGACAAAAGCTGATCGGCTGCCCCACGCATCTTTGAAAGACATAAATCCATTTTTTCCGGATTGTTAAGATGTGCCTGTGCAATATCAAGCATTCCCATCATGCCGTTAATTGGAGTTCGTATATCGTGAGACATATGGGATAAAAACTCCGATTTTGCCCGTATAGCTGCCTCTGCATCCTGTGTCTTTTTTTGTAACAGACGCTGCTGATTATTAATAAAAATCAGCAAAATCGTTATTGTAAGAGCAGTATTAGCCCACGGTATCGTATTAAAGAAACACTGCAGAAAAATCCCAACAAAAAATGGAACAATGTAAAAAATTGGCTGCCATAAAACCTTCCTTTTTTCTGAATTTTTTTCTTTATGAATTCTCCACAAACTAAGCAAAATAGAATATGCATTATAAATATTAGCTATCATCAAAATCTGTGGATACTTATAAATCCATTCTGTCCGGTAAGATGCCGCTATTATTATACAAAGTACATCAATTGGTATATGTATCGTAATCAAAGGTATACGCTTTTTAGACATATCCGAGCCATACATATTTTCGCTATAGCAAAGGAAAAACAACGATATAGCGGCTACAGAAAAGATAAAAGCCGCATCTAATATAAACAGAACATTCCGCCCTGCTGTCTGCTTAAATAGTATTCCGAACACATCCGATAAATCACAGACACAGACGGCAAGCAGCAATTGCAGAATCCACCTTTCTGATTTGCCAAATCCCGGTGTCCTGCTAAGCACATATACCAGAATATTATTAATCAGCATCATAAAAATAACGGTATATATATAACTTATATTCCATGCTTCCATTTTGATTACTCCTTCGAATTATAAATATTTATTCATAACTTTATGTAATATTTTCATTAATTATTGTTTTTTACAAGCATATTTATGATAGCATATATTAGATCAATTTTCTATATAAAATGTTTTTCTTTAACAATTTCCACTTATTTTCAATCATTTATGACACATAGCATAATGATTAGGGGCTATCTGTACTTTTCATCTGTATGCCACTGCATCAGAAGATACATTTACTTAATATGCACATCCTCGCCAAATGCGTATTTTGGAATCAAAATCAGATGAAGAATACTGAAGGCATAGAATAAATTCTAACTTTGTTCCAACATCCAAAGTCAGCTCCCAAAGAAAGAAAAGACCCTATATCAGTGACAGAGTCACTGATATAGGGTCTTTTCTTTCTTTGGGAACGTCTGCCTTGCCTGCGCAATTAGAATTTATCCCCCTGATAGATTGGATATTTTTCTGTAAGAGACTTAACGATTGCTTCTGCCTCTTCCAGTTTATGGTCGATGATCGTAAGCTTAATTGCCTCTGCAATCTGTACCATATCGTCTTCTTTTAATCCTCTAGATGTAACAGCAGGTGTTCCAAGACGAAGACCACTTGTTACGAATGGAGACTGTGGGTCATTAGGTACTGTATTCTTGTTACATGTGATATGTACGGAATCTAATAATTTTTCCATGTCTTTTCCTGTAAGTCCCATCTTACGAAGGTCTACAAGCATCAGATGGTTATCTGTTCCGCCAGATACAATATCAAATCCTCTTTCGATTAATGCATCTGCTAATACAGAAGCATTCTTTACAATCTGTTTCTGGTATTCTTTAAATTCTGGTGTTAATGCTTCTTTTAAACATACAGCTTTCGCTGCGATTACATGCATTAAAGGACCACCCTGAATTCCTGGGAAGATAGCTTTGTTGAAGTTATATTTCTTATTCACTTCATCGCTTGATAAAATCATACCACCTCTTGGTCCACGAAGTGTCTTATGAGTTGTTGTTGTTGTAACGTGTGCGTATGGGATTGGGCTCTCATGAAGACCTGCAGCTACTAAACCTGCGATATGAGCCATATCTACCATTAATACTGCTCCAACTTCATCTGCGATCTCACGCATTCTCTTGAAGTCAATCTTTCTTGCGTATGCACTTGCACCGGCAATAATCATCTTTGGATGACATTCTAAAGCGATTTCTCTTACTTTATCATAGTCGATAATACCTTCGTCATTTACACCATAAGGTACGCAGTGATAATTCTTACCAGACATATTTACAGGACTTCCGTGTGTTAAATGTCCGCCATGGTCAAGGTTCATTCCCATGTAAGTATCTCCCAGATTCATTACTGCGAAAAATACTGCCATGTTTGCCTGTGCGCCGGAATGAGGCTGAATATTAACATATTCACAGCCAAATAATTCTTTTGCTCTTTCGATTGCCAGATTCTCTACAACGTCTACATACTGACATCCACCATAATAACGTTTTCCTGGATATCCTTCTGCGTATTTATTTGTAAGGTGGCTTCCCATTGCTGCCATTACTGCTTCGGATACTAAATTTTCTGAGGCAATCAGCTCCAGATTATTTCTCTGTCTTCCAAGCTCGTCCTCCATTGCTTTTGCAACTTCTGGATCAAAATCCTTCACATAATCAAAACTAAACATTTCTATTCCTCCGTTTTCTATACTGCATCTTCTAAAACAGATATGCATATGGAGATTATAGCATACTGATAAAATACAAGCAATGATTAAATCCTATCATATTGTAGGCTTTTTAGTTAAAAATATAAAGTTTCTCCGTACGTTTACATTTCTTCCCTGTATTTTTTTGCATTACATAGAAAACTTTTATCTTAATTTGCGGGAGCATTCTCGTGCATTAAAAAATACTTTCTACAAGATATATTTTCCAATTTGCAGGAAATTACTTTTCATTTTTTTAACTCACTCTTAAAATATACGAAATACCTTTTCAATGATTCTATCTTTTTTCATAAATATTGCAAAAAATCATAACACCTGAATGACTTCTCTCACATTAGATACACCAATTACCTGAATCTTCTGACAAATGTTATCTCCAAGTACTTCAGCATTCGTTTTTGGCATAATACATCTGGTAAATCCCATCTTAATCGCTTCGGCAAGTCTCTGCTCTACATGACTGACACCACGAACTTCTCCAGTAAGACCTACCTCACCAAAAATCAATGTTCCCTCATGAACAGGAAGATTGCGATAACTTGATACAACTGCACAGATGATTCCAAGGTCAATTGCCGGTTCTCCAAGTTTCATTCCTCCGGCAAGATTGACATAGGCATCGCAGCCTCCAAGCTGCATTCCTGCCTTTTTCTCAAGAACTGCCAGTAAGAGATTTACTCTGTTAAAATCAATTCCAACCGTAGTACGTCTTGGCATATTAAAACTTGTCGGAGAGACTAATGCCTGAATCTCGATTAACAGTGGTCTAGTTCCCTCCATTGAACAGACAACCACGGAACCTGACGCATCCGTCGGTCTGCCATCAAGCATTACTTTGGATGGATTCTCCACTTCGACGAGTCCCTGCTCTTTCATCTCAAATACACCAATCTCATTCGTCGAGCCAAAACGATTCTTTACGCCTCGAAGGATTCGGTAAATCGCCGTCTGGTCCCCCTCGAAGTAAAGAACGGTGTCCACCATATGCTCCAATGTTTTCGGTCCGGCAACGACACCTTCTTTTGTAACATGACCAACTAAAAATACAGCGATTCCCTCTACTTTTGCAAGCTGCATCAGCACAGAAGTAACCTCTCGCACCTGGCTGACACTTCCCGCTGCAGAAGTAATTTCTTCGCTGTACATTGTCTGTACAGAATCCACTACAACCATATCCGGTTTTGCTTCTCTTACCGCTTCTGCCGCCGCATTAATATCTGTCTCGCAAAGAAGAAAAACATTTTGCTTAAATCCGCCAAGCCTCTGTGCACGCATCTTAATTTGTTTTAAAGATTCCTCTCCTGAAACATAAACAACCTTTTTCCCACTGTTTGCCTGATAACGGCAAATCTGCAGGAGTAGAGTAGACTTTCCAATTCCCGGATCACCACCTACTAACGTAAGCGACCCCTTTACAATTCCCCCACCAAGAACCCGGTCAAGTTCTGGAATTCCGGAGCTTGACCGATCTTCCTCTTCCATAGATACTTCAAATAATCCTGTAAGCTCCTGACGAGGCAGATTATCTCCTCTCTTTCCAGTCCCTTTAGACACCGGACTTACCTTCTCCTCTGTCATCGTATTCCACTGGTGACAACCGGGACACTGTCCCATCCATTTGGGTGTTTCGTAACCACATTCTTTGCAAAAAAATACGGTCTTTGCCTTTGATTTTGCCATAGATAATTCCTTTCCAATTTTAATAAACAGAAGCCAAAAGCTTTCGCCCTCAAATCCTCTCTCCACGAATTTAATTCACCCCGGACAGCCAAAGACAGAACCCTTGCAATAAAATAATCCATTTCTGTGGCCTCGGAGCAAGTGTTGGATGCGAGCGCGAAAGCAAGCATTCAACACACCGCAACTAAAGTCACAGAAATGGATTATTTTATTGCAAGGGTTCGTCTGTCATCCCAACGAATAAAATTCGTCCACCATCTATTTTACTATTTGGACTTTTGCTGTTTCTCCTGCATCTAATTCGATGCTGAAACTGATTTTTCCGCTGAGACTGGATTTGAGCTTGCCAATATTGGTATCGTTAACATATACTTTGTATTCCTTTTCAGGTTCTACTTCAAGAGTAATCTGTAAGTCATCTGCTGCCTCTGTCTCAAACACAATCTGGCGTTCTGTTTCTTTGTAACCATGTACAGCAGAACCTGGTACAGATTCATATACAACACCGCCATTTTTCTCTAAGCGGGTAATCTCCTGAAATGTTTTTACTTTATATGTATCGCCCTCAAATGAAAAATCATCAAGCTTTGTCTTTTGTGTGAGACTATAATCTCCAAAGCTTAAACTTCCATTCTCTTCTGCTTTTAATAATTCTTTTACGTTAGCCATTGTTATATCCTCCGTATTTATATCTGTCAAGTTACCGTTATTATACAAGAAAACGGGAAATTTTTCTACAAAAAACACATAATTATTAAAAATTATTTTACAAAATTTCTATTGCAGATTATCTAGAGTGTGTTTGTTGTATTTTTCTACTTTTTCTTCTTTTCTGCTTTCTTAACAACTGGCTTTCCATCGTTAATATCGAGAAGAATTCTGTCATTGTTTTTAATGTGGCCTTCGAGGTATTCATCTGCCAGAAAATCTTCCAATTCATTCTGGATAGCACGACGAAGCGGTCTTGCTCCATACTGTGGATCATATCCTTTTTCAAGGACATAGTCTGCTACTTTATCAGAGAATTCCAAAGTGAAGCCTGGATTTTTTGAAAGTCTGTCAGAAAGTTCTTTTAACAGCAATTCTACAATCTTCCTCTGTTCTGGTTTTTCTAATGTATGGAATACCATGATACCATCCACACGGTTGATAAATTCTGGTTTAAAGATCTGCTTCACTTCTTCCATTACATGGGACTTCATACGCTCATGATCTTCCTTTGCACTTCTTTCTGTAATAAAACCAAGATTCTTCGGTGCCATAATTCGCTGTGCTCCGGCATTGGAAGTCATAATGATAACAGTATTTTTGAAGTCTGCCTTTCTTCCATTCGAATCGGTAATCTGTCCATCATCAAGTACCTGAAGTAAAATGTTAAATACATCGCCATGTGCTTTTTCAATCTCGTCAAATAAAATAACGCTATATGGATGGCGGCGTACCTGCTCGGAAAGCTGTCCACCTTCTTCATATCCCACATATCCTGGAGGAGAACCAATGAGTTTGGATACGCTATGTTTTTCCATATACTCGGACATATCAACACGGATCATCGCATTTTCATCGCCAAATAATGCCTCAGCAAGTGCTTTGGAAAGTTCGGTCTTTCCTACACCAGTTGGTCCTAAGAACATAAAAGAACCAATTGGTCTTTTCGGATCTTTTAACCCAACACGGCCACGTTTGATTGCTTTTGCAACCATCTTTACTGCCTCATCCTGCCCGATTACTCTTTTCTTTAACGTATCCTCAAGACCAAGTAGACGCTGTGATTCGCTCTGGCTGATACGGGTTACCGGAATCTTTGTCCAGGAAGAAACAACCTCTGCTACATCATTCTCTGTAACATTAACACGGCTGACTGCTTTTTTCTGCTCCCAGAGTTTTCTTTGTTCTTCGAGTTTTTCCAGTACTGTTTTCTGCTTTGTATTATTCGTTTTGGCCTTGCGCAGATTGCCCTCCGCAAGTGCCTCTTCTTTTCGCTTTCCATATTTATCAAACTGTTCTTCTAATGCCCGCATTTCATCAGACATTGTGTATAAGCCGACTCTCTTTTTAGAAGCAGCCTCATCCATAACATCAATCGCTTTATCTGGAAGAAAACGGTCACTGATATATCGTTCTGATAATTCTACGGCTGCCTGAATTGCTCCGGCAGTATAATGAACATGATGATGCTGTTCGTACTTTTCCTTTAAGCCATTAAGAATTGCAACTGCCTCTTCCTTCGTTGGCTCTTCTACGGCAACTGGCTGAAAACGTCTTTCAAAAGCGGCATCTTTTTCAATATATTTTCGATATTCCTCACGAGTTGTCGCACCGATTAACTGAATCTCTCCTCTGGCAAGAAATGGCTTCATAATATTAGAAGCATCAATCGCGCCTTCCGCTCCTCCTGCTCCAATCATCGTGTGAATCTCGTCAACAAATAAAAGAATATCCCCTCTGGAAATCACTTCTTGAAGAAGTTTTTTAATTCTCTCCTCAAATTCTCCTCTGTATTTAGAACCTGCAATCATTCCTGGAAGATCTAATGTCATTACCTTTTTGTCCCAAAGCATTTCTGGCACTTCTCCACGCACGATCCACTGTGCAAGCCCCTCTACGATTGCTGTTTTTCCGACTCCCGGCTCACCGACAAGACAGGGACTATTCTTTGTACGGCGGCTTAAAATCTGAATCATTCGCTCAATTTCCTGGCTTCTTCCAACAATCGGATCTAACTTTCCTTCTTTTACCCTCTCTGTCAGATCCACACAATATGCTGCGACCATAGAATTCTTTTTTTTCGCCTTCTTTGGTGCAGTAAGTGACTGAAATTCTTTCTGTGCTCTCGTTGAATCTACCCCTGTCGCAACTAAAACATCTACATAAATTTTCTTTAGATTAATATTCATGCCTTTCATCAAACGAAGCGCAATACAATCTTTTTCTTTGATGATCGCAAGTAAAATATGTTCTGTCCCTATCTGCTGTGCATGCATGCGAATTGCTTCTTCTTCGCTTGTCAAAAGAACATGTTCTGCTTTAGGACTGTATCCGAGAAACGTCTGATTCGCATTATCTCCTAATGCTGCTGATTCTCCCAATACTGCCTCTAAAAAATTCTCATAGTTAAGACCATTCTCATAAAGTACTCGTCCAGAAAGAGAATCTGGCTGTGCTAAAAGTCCCAGAATAAGATGTTCGGTTCCTATATATTTCTGGTGGCATGAAGCTGCATCTTGCGTTGCTTTCTCCAATGCCTGGGAAGCATAGTTATTATATTCTGTTCTCATTCCTATCCTCGCTTTCTATTCTTCCTCTTCTATCATAAGAAATGTGTCATACATTTCCTCTACTAACTGTTTCATCTCATCTTTTGTAATCTCTTTGCAGATTGCCTGTGCTACAATCATCTGCATGTATCCATTCACCTTCATCATCTCTTCTGATTTGTCACTAATCTGTACAGAAATGACTGCTCCCTTTCTTCGATCAAGCTTCAGATAGCCTTCCTGGCGCAACATGGCGTATGCCTTATTCACCGTATGCATATTCACACCAAGTTCTCCTGCTAAGCCACGCACAGAAGGAAGTGAATCCCCCTCATGGAGCTGTTCCTGCGCGATCTGCATGACAATCTGATTGCGAAGCTGTATGTAGATTGCCTCCGGGCTGTTAAAATCAAGTTTTATTCTCATATTTATCATCCCATTCTTTTAAGATATCTTCTGTGTTATATAGACTATATCATATAGCGCAAAAAATCAAGTCCATAAACAAAAAAACGTACAAAATGTATCCTTATCTGACAGTAAAATACATCTTATACGTTTTCTTTCTTTTGATTTTTCAAACACGCTCTAATACTTATCTGCGAGAAGCTGGCAATATAGAATCTCCAACGCTTCTTTTACTGCGCTGTGACGAACCCCCTGACGATCCCCGCCGTAAAAACAGCGCTTCACTATCGTACATCCCTTTACACAACATCCAATATAAACCAGCCCTACCGGTTTTTCTTCTGTTCCCCCTCCTGGACCTGCAACTCCTGTTGTAACAACAGAGGCATCCGCTCCCGCTGCTCTTACTGCACCTTCAGCCATCTCTGCCGCTGTCTGTCTTGAGACAGCACCATATTTCTCAAGAGTCTCCTTTTTTACACCAAGCAGCTTATGCTTAGCTTCATTAGAGTAAGTAACATAACTTTCCTTAAAAACTTCTGAAATTCCGTCGGCATTTACAAGCGTGCCTGCTACAAGACCGCCTGTGCAGGATTCGGCAGCAGTTACTGTCATCTTCCTGTGAATCAAAATCCGTGTAATTTTCTTTTCAATTGGTTCTTCTGCCATAATCCGATCGGAACTCATTATTTTTCATTGCCTCCCTCTTTTAACACATCAATGTTCTTTGCAAGATAATCTACTAAAGAAACAATCGTAAGAATTAATGCAATATATACAAGAATCTGCTCAACGATATGTATTCCTCCAGCATATGCAGGGAAGTTTTCTCCGAGGTTAAGCATCAGTAAAATAATTGCAAACATCTGGAAATTTGTTTTGAACTTGCCCCAATAACTTGCTGCAATAACAACACCGCTATCGCTGGCTACTAAACGGAATCCACTAATAACAAACTCTCTTGCAATAATAACAATAACAATCCATGCAGCGATCTTATTCTGTGCTACAAGACAGATAAACGCAGAAGAAACAAGCATTTTATCTGCAAGCGGATCCATAAACTTTCCGAAATTTGTTACAAGATTATACTTTCTTGCAATATGTCCATCTAAAAAGTCTGTAATACTAGCTGCACAGAACAGTACTGTAGCGATCCATTTAGAACCTGCAACGAAATCTGTTAACAGGAAAAATACAAAAAATGGAATCATAATGATTCTTACAATTGTAAGCTTATTCGGTAAATTCATTGGCATAAATAACATCTCCCATCAAATCATATTCATTTGCTCCCGTAATGCGAACAGGAACGATATCACCGGAAATCAATTCTTCCTCCGCCCGGACAAATACATTTCCGTCTACCTTCGGCGCATCCATATAAGTTCTTCCAATATAGATATCGTCTTCATATAAGTAACCCTCTATTAAAACGGACATTTCATCATCAATTCGACTTGCAGCTTTATCAGCAGAAATCTCCTGCTGTAATGCCATAATCTCATCCCGGCGGCTTTCCTTTACTTCTTCTGTAATCTGACCGTCCATCTCTGCAGCTTTTGTTCCTTCTTCTGCTGAGTATGGGAATACACCAAGTCGGTCAAATTCCATACTGTCTACAAAGTCCACCATATTTTTGAATTCTTCTTCGGTCTCACCAGGAAAACCAGTAATTAAAGTTGTACGAAGAACAATGTCCGGTATTTCTTTCCTTAACTTCTCTACAAGAGAAACTAATTCTGCTCTATTGGTGCGGCGGCCCATACGCTTTAATATCGTATCCTCACTATGCTGAATTGGAATATCAAGATAATGACAAATCTTCTTCTCTTTCTTCATTACAGCAATCAATTCATCCGTAATTTCTTCCGGATAACAGTACAAAATACGAATCCATTCAATTCCTTCGATTTCACAAAGTTTTGTTAAAAGTTCTGGCAGTGCCTTTCTTCCATAACAGTCCATACCATAAACCGTTGTTTCCTGGGCAATAAGAATTAATTCCTTTACCCCGCCCTCAGCAAGCTTTCTTGCTTCCTCTAACAAATCTTCCATTGGAAAACTACGATAATGTCCCCGAATATATGGAATGATACAGTATGTACAGCGCTTATTACATCCTTCTGCAATTTTTAAATAAGCAGTATATCCACCAGTTGTTACTACACGTTTATCTGCTAAGGAAGCAGGAAGCAAATCAATAGAAGGACAACAGTTTACAAAGGACTTCTCCTTGGGTTCTTCTACTGCAGCTTCTTTCTGTGATGCCTCTGCCTCAGCAAGAATCTCATCAAGAATCGGAACAATCTCTGTATATCCCGTTGTTCCAATTACTGCATCCACTTCTGGAATCTCCTGCTGAATCTCATCCTGATACCGCTGTGCCATACATCCTGTTACAATAAGTGCCTTAAGTCTGCCCTTTTTCTTCCATTCTGCCATCTCGAGAATCGTTTCTACACTCTCTTCTTTCGCATCATGAATAAAACAGCAAGTATTTACTACAATCGCATCTGCCTCGGACTCTTCCTGTGCCACACGGTATCCCGCTTCATTTAAAAGTCCAAGCATCTTTTCACTATCTACGAGGTTCTTGTCGCATCCTAGTGATACAAATAATACATTTCTCATCGGTTATTCATCCTTAACGCTGCTTCTACGCAGTTATTCATTAACATGGCGATTGTCATCGGGCCTACTCCTCCTGGAACAGGAGTAATCGCAGAAACTTTATCTACTACCTTATCATAATCAACATCACCACAAAGTTTATTCTCTTCATTTCTGTGGATTCCTACATCAATTACGACAGCCCCATCTTTTACATAGCTGTCATCAAAGAATTTTGGCTTTCCAATCGCAGCTACTAAAATATCTGCTCTTTGGCATACTTCTTTTAAATTTTTTGTATGGGAATGGCAGATTGTTACCGTTCCATTCTCTCTTAAAAGAAGCATGGACATCGGTTTACCAACGATATTGCTGCGCCCAACAACAACGCAGTCTTTTCCATCAATAGAGATGCCGGAACGTTTTAATAACTGGATAATTCCTGCTGGAGTACAAGATACAAAGCCTGGCTCTCCTGTAGATAAAGCACCTACACTCTGTGGATGGAATCCATCAACATCCTTTGCTGGAGAGATTGCCTGAATAATCTCTTTCTCGTCCATATGTGCAGGCACTGGAAGCTGTACAAGAATACCATTCACATGATCATCCTTATTCAGACGGCTAATTAAACTAAGCAGTTCTTCCTGTGTTGTCTCTTCTGGAAGCTCATAAGCCTGTGACTCAATTCCAATATACGCACATGCTTTCTTTTTATTATTCACATATACGCTTGATGCAGGATCACTTCCTACCTGAATTACAGCTAAACATACAGAAATGCCTTCTTCTTTTAACAGCTTTACCTGTTCTTTTAATTCCTCTTTAATATCGGAAGATATCTTTTTTCCATCAATTCTTAAAGACATAGTATCTCCTCTTTTCTTCATTTATTATGTATTTATACATAGATATTGTACCTATTTAAAATCAAAAAGTAAACACATTAACGATATTTATCTTCACTTTAAATAGCCACAAGATATTTAATAATACAACAAATTTTTCATTTCGTAAAGTCCTGTCCTCCAGTTCTTTACAAATTCTTTGCAATTTTTATAAATATTCCTCAAAATAGGATTCTAACTGTTCTGAAGACATTAATACTTTCCGCGGCTTTGTTCCTTCTTCCGGACCCACGATTCCTGCATCCGAAAGCTGATCCACTATTCTTGCTGCTCGATTAAATCCGATCTTAAACATTCGCTGCAGCATTCCAATGGAAGCCTTGTCTTTTTCAATAACAAAGCGGGCTGCTGCTTCAAAATATTCATCTCTTTCCTGAGAAACCGCACTGCTCTTTAATTTATTTTCAATTTTTTCAGTTACTTCTGTATCGTATACTGCCACATCTTCATTTTCTTTTAAAAATGTAACCACATCGCTAATCTCATTATCGGAAATAAAAGCCCCCTGCACACGCACCGGTTTAGAGTATCCTGCCGGATAAAAGAGCATATCTCCCTTACCAAGAAGCTTTTCGGCTCCATTCATATCAATAATTGTACGGCTATCTACACCAGAAGAAACAGAGAATGCAATTCTTGATGGTACATTTGCCTTAATAAGCCCCGTGATAACATTAACCGATGGACGTTGTGTTGCAATAACCAGATGAATTCCTGCTGCTCTTGCAAGCTGTGATAATCTTACAATAGCATCTTCTACTTCTCCAGGAGCCACCATCATAAGATCTGCAAGCTCATCGATAATAATGACAATCTGTGGCATTTTTTTTATAGTTTCTGGATCAATCTCCCCAGATTTCTGAAGCTCCCTTACTTTTTTATTGTAACCTTCAATATTACGAACACCAGTTTCTGTAAACTTCTTATAACGATTTGTCATTTCTGCTACAGCCCAGTTTAATGCTCCTGATGCCTTTTTCGGATCAGTAACAACTGGAATAAGCAGATGTGGGATTCCATTGTAAATACTTAATTCTACCATCTTAGGATCAATCATGATAAGCTTGACTTCTTCCGGTGCTGCCTTATATAAAATACTCATAATCAAAGTATTGATACACACTGACTTACCAGATCCTGTCGCTCCTGCAATTAATAAATGTGGCATCTTGGCAAGATCTGTTACTACGGTCTTTCCTCCAATATCTTTTCCAACTGCAAAAGCCAATTTGGATTTAAATGTTTTAAATGTATGACTTTCTATCAAATCCCTAAAATGTACGGTCTGATTATGTTTATTCGGAATCTCAATTCCAATTGCTGCCTTTCCCGGAATCGGTGCCTCGATTCGGATATCAGATGCTGCAAGATTCAGCTTAATATCGTCTGTCAGAGAAAGAATCTTACTTACCTTTGTTCCCTGTTCCGGGAACATCTCATATCTCGTAACAGAAGGACCACAGCTTATATCTGTAATTGTCACATTCACTCCAAAACTTTTTAATGTCTCATACAGTTTCTGCGCTGTTTCCTGTAAATACTGCTGCTGGCCGGAGGAGTGTCCCTGTTCTTCTTTTATAAGAAGACTTGCGGGAGGAAACAGGTAATCTTTTCCTTCTGCTTTCTTTCTATCTGGAACTACTTCTTTGCTTTCTACAGATGATACTTCCTGATCTGTTTCTTCCTTAATGGTATCTTGCCTTGCCATTTGCTTTTCTTGAATGGCAATATCCCTATCATTAATTTCCGAAACGTTATCTTTTGCTTCTGTATCTTTTTGCTTTATCTCAGCCCCATTTTTCCAGATTCTGCTCTCCTCATTTTCTTCCTGTTTTTCCTTCATATCCTTTACTGCTTCTATCTCAGGGACTTCTTTCTGTTCAATCACCTGATCAGCCGCATCCGGATAAACATTTTCTTCCGAAATGGCTTCTGCCTCAGATACAATACTTTCAGGAACTTCTTCTATCAGACTACCCAGATCTTCATTGATTCGGATTTCTTCTGGCAGTGAAGTATGGAATGCTCCCTTTTCTTTATATGGTGGGGCATAGCTTTCTTCTTGCACTTCTAAAGTACTCTCTTGTGCCTGTTCTGAAATTAATGAGGTATTTTCCTCCGGGAATGTAAACGCACTGAAATCCAACTTACCTTTAAATGGTTCTGACTTCCCATCCTCTTCTGTGAATGGATAAATCTGCGGATGAAGTTCCCTTACACAATCCTTTCTTTTCACCTCATCAGAGGAAGTAAACAATGGAACATTCACCTTTATATTTTTTATTGTCTTCTCTTGTTCTGCTGACGTAGATGACTGTTTTTTCGGGTTCTTTTTTTCTTTCTTTTCTTCTAGTTCTTTCACCTTTTCTTCGCATTGTTTTGCTCTTTTCTTATCCGAAGTCTTCTTATAGCCACTCTTCATCTTCAAAAATGACGTTGCCTTATCTGAAGATTCTTCTTCCTCTTCTAAATTGATCAATCTGTCTTCTTCTGCTGCCGCTTCTCTTTCTAAACGCCGTTTCTCAGCAGACTTTTCCCACTCTTCTTTTGAAGCCCGCACATTCTTAACCATCTTTTTGAAGAAAGAAACGAAAGATCTTTGTGTCAGCAAAATACATGCGAGCAAAAATACGCAGAAAAGAACAACCATCGCTCCTGCTGTTCCAAATCCCTCTCTTAATAAAAGCGCAACTCCGCCCCCGATAATTCCTCCTGTTGCATGATTATTAATCGCCACAGAAAATAAATCATGCACTGTCACCGCCGTATCTTTATATAGTAACTGCGATACGGCCGATACTTCCATCAAAATGACAAATCCTGCACCACACTTCTTCATTGCCAGCGTACTGTAATCATTGGCAACCAAAATTGTTATACCAAGGAAGAAAAATACCGGCATAACAAACTGGGCACAGCCAAAAATACCAAAAAAGAAGCTGGCCAGCCACTTTCCGATCAATCCACAATGTCCAAAATTACTAAACATCATAAGAACGACCAGACCAAAAGCAACAACCAACGTAATCTCACTGCTCATCGGAATTCCTTCTGCCTTTTGGGATGCGTTTTTTCTGTTTCCTGAAGTACGATTTCTCGCTGTAGTTTTTCTGGTCACATTATTCTTTGTTGCGGCTTTCTTTGTCGTTTTTCGTTTTGTCTTATTCTCGTTTGTTTTATTACTTGCCATACATAACACCTTTATTTTCTAAGTTTGATATCTTTATCATCATATCACAAATACCGTCAGAAAAAAAGATGCGTTCTTAAAATAAATAACACATTTTTTTCTGTTATTTTTTCTCCTGTCTTTTCTTCCTGCTTCTTTCAATCTCCTGATGCAGCCAGAAAAGCGCTTCAGAAACACCTCCAACTTCATCAATAATTCCTTCTTCCACCGCCATTTTTCCTACAAGAATTGTTCCTAAATCTTTTACCATCATTCCCTGACGTATCATCATTCTTTCCAGCCTGCTTTTCGCAACTCCTGTATGTGTTTCTACAAATGTAACAATCCTATCCTGTATCAGCCGAAAGTATTCAAATGTCTGCGGTGCACCAATAATCGTACCATTCAACCGCACTGGATGCAGAATCATCGTTGCCGTTGGGGCAATAAATGTCCGATCTGCCGCTACAGAAAGAGGTACTCCAATAGAATGACTATCTCCAATCACAAGAGAAACCGTCGGTTTTTTGATAGATGCAATCATTTCTGCTGCCGCAAGGCCACAGGAACAATCACCTCCCACCGTATTAATCAGGAGAAATAATCCATCTATCTCCTGATCATCCTGTACTTGGGTAAGAAGCGGTAATAAGTGTTCATATTTTGTCGTCTTTATTCTGTCTGATGATAAATGGTGACCTTCTATCTCACCGATAACAGATAAAAATAAAATACGATGCCCCGTCCCGTTATTCTCCAGTAATACTTCTCCAAGTTCTAGTAAACTTTCTAATTGCGTATTCATGAGCATCCTCCTTTATATTTTCATGTGCTTCCGAAATCTTTTACACCTGGAGCATGTTTCAAACACGCTCTAATCTTATAAAACGATTTTTCCGAAAGCAGCTTTCCCTTTAGCATGCTCATTTTGAAAGAAAAAACACCTAAGAATTATATCCTTTTTTAATAATTCCTGGGTGTTTTATCTATTTTTAATCCTGTGTGAAAATATTCTTTAGAGCGTGTTTGAAAAATGCTCTAGACTTCCGTTTGTCTCTAAAGCTTTTATTCCTTTAGAATAAATCTCCTGCAGCTTTCCATCTTTTTGCATAAAAAGCCGATGTTCATTTTGAAAACGATGGCTTGTTTTAAGAACCTTCCAACTTTTAAATGTTTCTTTGTGCTGCTTATAATATTCCTTATCTGCAACGAGTATCTGTGTATTACCAGCCTCAATATCTGAAAGTGCTTCTTTTACAGACAAAAATGGAACTGCCCGCCCCTTATAACGATTTGCAAGATATTTCGCAAATACTTCCTCTTCTGTATCGGCAGGTGCTGCAATACTGTTATCTTTTATTTGTTTTAAAGTCGAAATGTTAGAACTTTTTGGCGCTAAAACACAAATATTAGATGTGTAGAATGACTTACTTGCCAAAATATTCTTACCTGAGGATGCATTTGTCGCTCCGATAAAGCCATCTATAGACTTCTTAGAAAGATTTTCATTATAAGAAGATGCATCTACAGGAACAAATTTATAAGTAAATGGTTCTTCTTTTGCCATTGCTGCAACAAAATCTGCATAGTATCCTTTTGGCATACCATCTTCTTCGTAATAATATGGTGCATTATCATCTATCACGCCGATATAATAATCTACCTTTGTCTCTGCCTCTTGCTTAGTGCCCCCTAATGTGCATCCTGTCAGAAGAAATAAGAATACTAACAGCATGATACTAACAGGTATCCTCTTCTTTTTTCGCATGGTGTTCCTCCCTGTCTGCTTTCCGATTTACAATCCTAACTCTCTACGATAAATTGCGATGCGGTTTTCAATTTCCTGCAATTCCTGCTCAATTTCCCTGATTCGTGCCTTACCTTTTTCCATATCAATTGCTGTTTCCTTCACAACTTTTGTAATGTAACGGGGAAGATTAAGATTATATTCATTTTTTTCTATCTCATCCCTCTCCACACAGGCACACAATCCAGGAATTGTCTTTCTCTCACTCCAAAGCTGATCTATAGTATCTATCTGTTCCTTATCAAGACTTTCTATCTCCGAGCAGTCAAAAAACAAGATATCTTTTCGTTCTCGATTCATCTGGAAAAATAAAATTGCCTCGGCCTGCCCTATAGAGTGAAATATGGAATCCGGAAGCAGCATTATTGTATCAAGACAATTCAATTCTTCCACAAGATACTTACGAATCTGCGCTTCTCTTCCTTCCCGGTAAAGCATCGCACCAGGAAAAACTGCCGCCAAAAATCCATTCTCTTTTAAACAAGAAATTGCTGTCAGTAAAAATGGAAATTCCCCCTTCGTTCCAGCATAAAACTGTTCTTTTCCAAGAGAAAGTTTTGGTGAAGCTATATATTCTCCTGCTTCTACACCTTCTGGCATAAAAATAAGGATATTATCTGCTCCATCTGGCAAATCTCTGATTGCTCTCCAGTCCTTTTTCATGAAAAGATGCAGGGAATCTAATGGAATTCCTCTCATATAACATACAATCGTAAAAATATCAATATATTCCTGTTCCTTTGTATAGCCATAAATCTCTATATTTTTTTCCGTACTTATAATGGAAGATGCCAAAATACCATACTGGAATTCAGGAAATAAAACTTTACATTTTCCTCTTTTCTTATGAAATTGCCTGCAAAAAAACTTATGATATAGTTCGCTTAGTTCTTCCGATATATAGGTATCTTTTTTTAACTTTGCAAATTCTGCGATCAGCAAAACAAATAATTTTGGATACTGCCTGAGTAATTCTTCTTTACAATCCCAGCCATCAATTTTTTTTAGAAATTTACGAAAAAATCTTGCATAACTTTTTTGTTTTTCTAAAGAATGTACTCTTTCAAGGCTTTTATAAAATGAAAATTCTGTAAGTTGAAAATCTTTATTTAAAAGATGTAAAAAAGAGGAGGCGGATTCCATAAATTTTAAAAAGGAAGCTACCTGAAGCTTTCCACGTATTGCCATCTTCACTAATTCACCCGGCTTATAAGTCTTTTCTAGTGAGTCACCATGTTTTAAACAAAGATACTGATAAAATAAGAGGAACACACAACTATCTCTGTATTCCTCAAATGTCAGACCCGGATGACTCTCACTTAAAATCGACAAAAATTCATATTGTAACTGTTTTTCGTCCATCCGTTTCCCCTTTTATAATTTTTCTAAATGTTGCATCATTTCTTTTGTCAGAACTGCCTCTTCTAAACGCATCTTTTCCATAAGAAGTACCTTTTTCCTCTTCTGATAATAGTACAGCTTACCAATTGACATCTGCGTTGATAAATCCGGACATTCAATCATCAATTGACGAATCATGTGTACAGATAATACCTTAACTGAAGAGTTCCCCTGAATGGCAATCATCCGTTGCCTTTTTATCTCTGGATGTTCATTAAAATACCATGCAAAGTAGTAGGGATCCATTATCCCATTTTGAAATTCTATCGAAACAAAATTGGATGGGATAATCTTACCCTCATGCTGTTTCTCCAGTACGGCAGCGCGATGGAAGGAGGTCAGTCCGATTACGATGCTATGCTCTTTTGCCAGATTTAAATTCTTCACCTTTTTTTTATCAACCAAAGCAGTAGGAACTTCATAATCCCACACTCCATTCTCCTCGTCAATCAACTGACTGATCGTAAGAATGGGATATTCTGCTCCCTCACTTAATATCTTTGGCTTTATCCTATTCAGTACAACACCATGCGTAATCTGGCTGATTTGTTCTAAAAGGAGCTCCAACCTTACTGCCTCCCCGTAAAAATAATTTATTTGATAATCTCGCGAAGCGCCAGATTAATTCTTCCCATCTTATCAATTTCAAGAACTTTTACTTTTACTTTATCACCGATATTAACAACATCTTCTACTTTCTCTACTCTTTCTTTAGAAAGTTTAGAAATGTGAATCAGACCATCCTTATTTGGAGCTAACTGTACAAATGCACCGAAGTTCATAATACGAACAACTTCTCCCTCATAAATCTTGCCTGCTTCTACTGGTTCTACGATAAGACGAATGATTTCCATTGCTCTGTCGATCATTGCCTGATCTACACCACAGATATCTACTCTTCCCTCATCATTAATATCAATCTTAACGCCTGTCTCATCAATAATCGCGTTGATTGTCTTTCCCTGTTTTCCGATAATCTCGCTGATCTTATCTGGATCCACATGCATCTGCATAATCTTTGGAGCATATTCTCCAACGTGGTCTCTCGGTGTAGAGATTACTGGTTCCATAACATCAGTAAGGATATGTTCACGAGCTTCTTTTGTACGGGAAATTGCCTCACGGATAATATCTGGTGTTAAACCGTGAATCTTGATATCCATCTGAATTGCTGTAATACCATCATGTGTACCGGCAACCTTAAAGTCCATGTCTCCGAAGAAATCCTCAAGGCCCTGAATATCTGTTAATACGATGTAATCATCATCGCTGTCTCCTGTTACAAGACCTGTAGAAATACCTGCAACTGGTTTCTTAATAGGTACACCTGCTGCCATTAAAGATAAAGTAGATGCACAGATACTTGCCTGAGAAGTAGAACCGTTAGATTCTAATGTTTCAGAAACAGTACGAATTGCATATGGGAACTCGTCCTCACTTGGAAGTACTGGAACTAAAGCTCTCTCTGCTAATGCACCATGACCGATTTCACGACGTCCCGGGCCACGGCTAGGCTTTGTCTCACCTACGGAGTAGCTTGGAAAATTATAGTGATGCATATATCTCTTAGAAGTTATATTTGCATCAAGGCCATCAATCTTCTGTGCTTCAGATAATGGAGCTAAAGTTGTAATTGTCATGATCTGAGTCTGTCCACGAGTAAACATACCGGAACCATGTACTCTAGGTAAAAGATCAATCTCTGCAGCTAATGGACGAATCTCGTTAATAGCACGACCATCTGGACGCTTATGGTCTTTTAGGATCATCTTACGAACCGTCTTTTTCTGGAACTTGTATACTGCATCATCAATTAATGGAAGCCAGTCTTCGTGTTCTTCTGCGTAACGTTCTTCTAACTTCTCTTTAATCTGACGGATATTCTCCTCACGAACCTGCTTTACATCTGTAAATACTGCCTCTTCCATAGCTTCTGGAGTGATGAAATCTACCATATCATTCCATAAATCTTCTGGAGTGTCTACATGTTCGTATTCATGTTTCTCTTTTCCGCATTCTTCTACGATACGATCGATAAACTTAATTACTTCCTTATTTACTTCATGTGCCTTGAAGATAGCTTCAATCATCTTATCTTCTGGAACTTCATTCGCACCAGCTTCAATCATGATTACTTTCTCTGCTGTAGAAGCAACTGTAAGTGCAAGATCAGAAACTAACTGCTGGTCTGCTGTAGGGTTTACGATAAATTCTCCATCAATAAGACCGATTCTTGTTCCCGCGATAGGGCCATCAAATGGAATATCAGAAATAGATGTTGCAACAGAAGCGCCAAGCATTGCTGTTACTTCTGGAGAACAATCAGGGTCTACTGCCATAACTAAGTTATTCAGAGTTACATCATTTCTGTAATCTTTAGGGAATAATGGTCGCATTGGACGGTCAATAACACGGGATGTAAGAACTGCATGTTCAGATGCCTTACCCTCTCTCTTATTAAATCCTCCAGGAATCTTACCTACTGCGTACATCTTCTCCTCAAATTCAACACTAAGAGGGAAGAAATCAATTCCTTCTCTTGGCTTCTCTGAAGCTGTTGCTGTGGATAAAACCACTGTATCACCATAGCGCATAAGTGCGGCACCATTGGCCTGCGCTGCCACTTTTCCGATTTCAACTGTCAGTGTTCTTCCTGCCAGTTCCATAGAAAACTGTTTTACCATTACTTAAACCTCCTGAAAAAATATATTTATCTAATGAGGGAAGGTTTCCGAAACCACTGAAAAAAGCACTGTTTCCTCCAATGCTCTTTTCAGAAGTCTCGGGCACATCCTTCCCATAGTCATAAATTATGACCTAATCTTTACTATTCTATCACAGGATAAAAAAAACTGCAATAGTTGAGGTTACTATTTAATTCATTAAGAGAGAGACGCCCAGGAAGAGAACCGATACCCTATATTTGTGTCTTTAGTCGCTACGAGAAATCGTCTTCTATGAAAAGGCCGACATGAAAAATTATTGATTTTGACTCAGTTGTACAAAACACAAAGTCGTCAAAATCAATAATTTTTCATGTCGGCCTTTTCTAACATTTTACTACAGTCTCGCAGCTCCGAGGCCACCAATATAGGGTATCGGTTCTCTTCCCGGGCTGTCTTTGGCTGGATTTTGTTTGAATTAAATAGTGGTTGTGAGGATTTGAGGGAGAGAGTAGAAATTTTCTGCTTGCTCTCAGAATATTGCAGGTCAAACCATATCCTCTATTCCCAGTCATTCTCGAATAAGCAGAAGACATCAGCTTCTGTCCCCAAATCCCTTCCCCCTGTTTAATTCATCTTCTCCAGCCACAGCACAGAAGCCATTGCTGGAAGGATGAATGAAATAGTAATAATATTTTTGTTGAAAGAGACCAAAAAACGCGCTATACTATTAAATAACACAAAAATTATTTTCTATCATCCAGAAGAAAGGGGGAGTCTCGTGTCCAAAATTAGAATTCATCAAGGTTCAAGGGATTTATATGTGAATGTTATCAGTGTGAATTCCAGGTATGTAGATTTTATTATACATAATGATTTATCAATAGATATGAAGGTTCCTGTTGGAATGAGCTGGGAGATGATAGAGCGGTATGTACGCCTGAATGAAACGATGATTTTTGAGGAATATGAGAAGAAAAAGGTTCGAAACCATCAGATGCTTCCGATTACTTTGGATTTGGAGGAAGGAAGAATTGTTTACCAAGGTGGGCTATACCTTCCATTTCTTGGGAAGACAGATGTTCTTCTTAGGATAAAGTATTTATCTGATTTTGATGAGGAAGAAACTAAGATTTATATGGAAGATAAAAAGAACCAGGGTAAACATTTGATTATTAAGACAGATAAGGATAGCCAGGAATTTCTGCGGTATTGTATCATGCGTTATTATAAAAAATGTGCATTGATTATTGTTAAAAAGAAGGTAGAAGAGTTTGCACAGAAGATGGGACTTCAGTATAATCAGGTAATGATAACAGGTCAAAAGAGGCAGTCTCCACTGCGACGGCCACGTCTTTCATATCAGAATATTGAGATTAAGAATCAGCTGACAGTGTGGGGAAGCTGTAATCGTAAGCATAATCTGAAGTTTGACTGGAAGCTGGCAATGCTTCCTATGGAAATTATCGAATATATTATTGCACATGAGCTGACGCATTTAAAAGTTATGAATCATTCGGCTACGTTCTGGAATGAGATGGAAAAGGTGATGCCGGAATATAAGGAATGTCGCAGCTGGCTTGAAAAGCATGGAAAAGAATATGAGATTTTTTAAGAAAGAAGATTTTGATGGCATGTAATTTACATATAAATGTATGAAATGATTAGAAGATAGCAAAGGGAGAAAAACACACTCTGGAGCATTTTTAAACATGCTTTAGCAGATTAAAAGTAGTAAGGATATAAATAAAAAAGTTCGGGAAACCGGACTTTTTTATTTTCTGACGAAGATATAGGAAATTTATGTTATAATTCTGGTATGCCAGATATAATTTTAATTTATAATTTTTTATATATTAAAGTGTATTGGAATAAAAATAGCATTTATATAAGCTGCAATAATAATTTCTGAATTATAAGGTAGTATATTTAATGAATAGTTGCAAATTATAAAATTATTTTAATTTATAGTTAAAAGTTATAGAAATATAATAATACTTGAAAAAATAAGGATTATAAGAAGCAGAATAATGCCTAGAAAAATGAGGATTATAAGAAGTACAATAATGCCTGAAAAAATGAGGATTATAAGAAGCAGAATAATGCCTGAAAATTAGAAATTATAAGAAATATAAAGGGTAAGATTTAATAACAAAAGGAAAATATTGATTATGAAACTAGACGAAACAAAAAGACAGAAGATTATTCATCCAATTCCGCCTCTTTATGATAAAGATTCAAAAATTTTGATATTAGGGAGTTTTCCTTCGGTGAAGTCCAGGGAAGAGGCATTTTTTTATGGACATAAGCAAAATCGTTTCTGGAAGCTTCTGGCGGGAATTCTTTCGGAGAAAAAACCGGAAACTGTAGAGGAAAAGAAGGATTTCCTTCACAGAAACTGTATTGCGGTGTGGGATGTGATTCATAGCTGTGATATTATAGGATCATCTGATAGCAGTATTCGTAATGTAGTGCCAAATGATTTATCAGAGATATTGGAAAGTGCGGATATCAGGCAGATTTACTGTAATGGTGCGAAATCATATGAGTATTACCGAAAGTATCAGGAAAAAGAAACTGGGAGAAAGGCGAAGAAACTTCCTTCGACAAGCCCGGCAAATGCAGCATTTTCTATAGAAAAATTGACAAATGAGTGGAAGGAAATCTGTGGCCCATTGCAAGTGGCACCAGCGGGTATCGGGGGAGTTTTGCTTAACTGGTATGATTATAATGCAAGGATTTTGCCGTGGAGAAGTGATCCGACACCGTATCATGTCTGGATTTCTGAAATTATGTTACAGCAGACCAGGGTGGAGGCGGTTAAAAAGTATTATGACCGCTGGATGGAAAGTCTGCCGGATGTGAAAGCTTTGGCAGAAGTTTCTGATGATGAACTTATGAAGCTTTGGGAGGGACTAGGCTATTATAATCGTGCTAGAAATTTAAAGGCGGCCGCAGTTCAGATAATGGAAGAGTTCGATGGAGAAATTCCGTCAGATTATTCTAAATTGTTATCTTTAAGAGGGATAGGGGAGTATACTGCAGGCGCGATTGCTTCAATTGCATTTGGTATTCCAGAGTCTGCCGTAGATGGAAATGCCCTCAGAATTTTTTCAAGAATTCTTGCAGAAGATGGGGAGATAAATAAAACTTCAGTAAAGAAAAAAATAACACAGGAAGTAAGGCGTGTTTTGCCAGAAGAACGTCCGGGAGACTTTAATCAGGCATTGATGGATCTGGGATCTTCGATTTGTATTCCAAATGGAGAACCATTTTGTGAAAATTGTCCATGGGAGTCTATTTGTAAGGCACATAAATACGGTCAAGAAACAGATTTTCCAGTGAAAGCAAAAAAGAAACAGAGAAAAATTGAAAAAAAGGCTGTATTTTTAATAGAAGTATCTGATAAGATTATTTTACACAAAAGACCAGAGAAAGGGCTTTTAAGTGGATTATGGGAATTGCCTAATCTTGATGGCGAGCTTTCTGCAAAAGAGTTATCTGAACAGATGAAAAAATGGGAAATCGGAGATTATATGATAGAGCCATTGGGTGAGGGAAAACATATTTTTTCTCATGTGGAATGGCAGATGAGGGGATATCGTATTCAAATGAGAGACATTTCAGAGAAACTTTTAGAAAAGGAAGAATGGATTGCCGTATCAAGAGAAGATTTAGAAGAAAAATATGCAATTCCTTCAGCATTTGAATGTTATCGGAAACAAATTTATCGGGGATAGATTTGAAAGAAACAATTCTTGCTGAGGGATTATAGAAAGAAGATTTATTGAGAGTAGGCTTGAGAAAAACAATCCTTATTGGTAGGCTAGAAAAGTAGATTTACCAAGAATAAAATTGTAAAAGATAGTCATTATTAGTGTGTATAAAAACAGATTGATAAAAATAGATTTATTCGATAAAAACGTACTCGCTAAAAAGTAGGAAAACATAAAATAAATAAGAAATAAAAATAGAGTTATAGAAAGGAAACATTATGGAGAAATTAATCGTACTTGGAACGGGAAATGCTTCTGTTACAAAATGTTATAATACTTGTTCTATTATTCAGGATGAAAAGGGAAAATATTTTATGATTGATGCCGGAGGTGGAAATGGGATTCTTACTCAGCTTGAAAAAATGAATATTCCGGTTACAGAAATTCATGATATTTTTCTTACGCATGAACATACCGACCATCTTCTGGGAATGATATGGATGATTCGTGTTATCGGACAGGCAATTCAGAAAGGAAAATATGAAGGAAATTGTACGATTTATTGCCATGATGGGCTGGTGAATGTACTTAAGACAATTTGTGAGCTGACATTAGTTAAGAAGATTACCAATCTTATTGGAGACAGAATTATTCTCTGTCCGGTGCAGGATGGAGAGGAAAAACAGATTTTAGATTATAAAGTGAAGTTTTTCGATATAAGATCTACAAAGGCAAGACAGTTTGGATTTGTGACAACTTTAAATAATGGAAAGCGTCTTACATTTTGTGGAGACGAACCATACCAGGAGCATTGTTTTGAATATGCATATCAGACAGACTATTTCCTTCATGAAGCTTTTTGCTTAGATGGGGAAAAGGACGAATTTAAGCCATATGAAAAACATCATGGTACGGTAAAAGACAGTGCAGAGCTGGCGCAGGAATTACAAGTGAAGAATCTGTTATTATGGCATACAGAAGATAAAAATATTCGTAAGAGAAAATCTCTTTATAAAAAAGAAGCAAAAAAATATTATAAAGGTAATGTGTATGTACCATATGACAGGGAGATTATCGAATTAAAATAATAAAAGCTGATATTTACAATATATTGATTTATTAGCATACTTGATATACTGATGGCATATGGAAAACATATGTAATATTTTCAAATGAAGAACATTTGGTATTTTCTTTTTTAAATTAAGAAGCACCCAATTTAATAAGGAGTAGTTTAGAAAATTGAGTGGTAATTATTGATAGTTTAATTGATAGATAATTCATATTGTTGATAGAAAGGCAAATGAATAAAAATGAAAGGAAAAGTTTATGAAATTCAGACCATGTATAGACATACATAATGGAAAGGTAAAACAAATTGTCGGAGGGAGTCTTTTAGATAAAGGAGATTACGCACAGGATAACTTTGTTTCCGAAAAAGACGGAGATTTTTATGCTAAATTATATAAAGATGCAGGTCTTGAAGGAGGGCATATCATTCTTTTGAACCCAGTAGGCAGCCAGTATTATGAGGAAGATGTACGGCAGGCATGTCTGGCTCTTTCTGCTTATCCGGGAGGGCTTCAGATTGGTGGTGGAATGACCGCAGAGAACGCAGCATTTTTCCTGGAACAGGGGGCTTCACATATCATTGTGACTTCTTATGTCTTTAAAGACGGAAAGATTAATTATGAGAATCTTGAAAAAATAGTTGCAGTAACTGGAAAGGAACACCTCGTTCTCGATTTAAGCTGCCGTAAAAAAGGAGAGGATTATTATATCGTCACAGACCGCTGGCAGAAGTTTACGGATGTAAAACTTACCGAAGATGTATTATCTGAGCTCGCTGATTACTGTGATGAATTTCTTGTACATGCGGTAGATGTAGAGGGAAAAGCAGGTGGAATCGAGGCAGATATTGCCGCATTACTTGGCAACTGGGATGGAATTTCGGTAACTTATGCAGGGGGTGTAAGCTCCTTTGAGGATTTGAGAAAATTAAAAGAACTTGGGAGGAATAAGGTGGATGTTACTATTGGAAGTGCACTCGATTTGTTTGGCGGGGAAATGCCATTCTCCAAAGTATTAGAAGAAATAAACTCCTGATTTGCGCAGCAAAGGAGACGCTTCCAAAGAGAGCCGATACCCTATATTTGTGACTTTAGTCGCTGCAGGTTGAATGTTCGCTTAACCGCTTGCATCCAACCTTTGCTCCGAGGCCACAAATATAGGGTATCGGCTCTCTTTGGAAGCTGTTTGTTGGCTGCCCAT